>Ga0256828_1002246_pt1 | contig 11620 bp, 11 predicted proteins | sample CV88metaG_FD_185993 | JGI IMG/M metagenome (GOLD analysis project Ga0256828, IMG submission 185993) | Hydrothermal vent microbial communities from East Pacific Rise, Pacific Ocean - CV88 | ecosystem: Environmental > Aquatic > Marine > Hydrothermal vents | place: Pacific Ocean: East Pacific Rise... | reverse complement strand
AAAAAAATAACACAAAAGGAATATCAAGGGTTATCCAATGGAAAACCAATTATTATTGATGTTAAAGGTATAGTAGAACAACCAACATGGAGATTGTAAAGTAGAAAGTCATGAATATATATTATATTAATAATAAAATAAAATCATTTTTTAGAAAACATACTATGTTTGAAACAATAGATGGCAAACAGACTTTAATTGTTACAAAAAACTCAATAGGGTATTTTAAAGAGTTGACGGCATTAATTGATAACTATAAAGTGAATAATATAAAGTATAAAGATGAATATATATGGCCCTATATAAGAAATCGTTTATGGATACAACTTTATGGTATCGGTAATGGTAATATACAAAGGTGTTATATGCCACCGACAGCAATCCAGAGAGGTAGTAGAAAAGATTTATCGCCAAAACAGAGAGCTCAACTGAAAAAAAAATATAATGTAAAAGAGGTATATGAAATAAATGAGATTTCAAACTTAGATTTTTTATTTATTACCGTTTTAAATGCATCAGAGCAGGTTGAACTAGATAATGGGAAAATATATCATCGTCTTACTGATCCTATTTATGAAATTGCCAAAACTATAGGTAGTGCTAAAAAAATTGAGTTTGCAAGAGTTAAAACCAAGGCTATTGAGAAGTCTAATCGATATTATCATAAAGTAGAATATATTTTCCCTCCACAAATTTATAAAACTGGATATACTAATTTAATGAAATTTGGTAATTTGCTTTCTAAATTAAAACAGTATATTCCATCTATAATACATAATGGTCAAGAGATGAGAGAAGCGATTAATTGGGAGTTGCATACTAGAGATTTTTATATTGATGTATTAAAGAAGTTAAATCCTAAAATTATTTTTTTGAATGGATTTCACTTTCAGGCTCCATTAATATCTGCTGCTCACTTTTTAGGTATTAAAACAGTTGATGTTCAACATGGTATTCAAGTTGGATGGAATCCTTTATATAATGATTGGAAAGAGATGCCAGAAGAGGGTTATCAGGCATTGCCTGATTATTTTTTTGTTTGGGGTCATAAAGAGTATAGTTCAATACAAAAAGTCTTTAAAGGAAGAAAGCATACGCCTATAATTGCTGGTTTCCCATGGTTGGAGGAACAGCTTAATCTTTATAATCCGTTAGATATTAAATATATTAAAAAATTTAATGATTACGATGTTATAGTAATGCTTACTTTGCAAAGACAGTCTGAAGTACCCAAAATATATAAAGATTTAATTGAAAATTCTCCTAAAAATTATCTGTGGATAGTAAGACATCATCCTGCTGGTAATAGATTTAAATTGACAGATTTTACAAGCATAAAAATAGAAAATATAATTATAGATACATATATAGATGCTATTAATTTATCATCTTTATTTAGGTATGTTAATATAGTTGTTTCTGAAGGATCAACTGTAGCGGCTGAAGCTGATTATTTTGGTGTATATAATTTTATTTTTAGTAAAAAAGGAAGAGGAAACTATAAAGATGAAATAAAAAATGGTGATTTTTTTTATATAAAAAATTATAAAGAATTTTATAAGCAAGTTAATATATTGGATTTAAATGATAGAGTATCAAGAGCTAAATTATATGAAAAAGTAGATTTAAAACAGGTTTTAGCTAAACTTTTAGAAAAGAGTAAGGGGGTAGAGTAAAGAATGAATAAAGTATTTATAATAGCAGAAGTAGGACAGGCTCATGAAGGTAGTTTGGGTATTTTACATTCTTATATTGATGCCATTTCTAGGACTGGTGTTGATGCAATTAAATTTCAAACCCATATTGCTGAAGCCGAAAGTAGTATATATGAACCTTTTAGGGTTAAATTTAGTTATGAGGATGATACTAGATATGACTATTGGAAGAGAATGGAATTTACACTTAATCAATGGAAAGAGATAAAAGAACATTGTGAAGAGGTTGGACTAGAATTTATGAGTTCACCTTTTTCAAATATGGCAGTTGATTGGTTAGAAGAGATAGGTATGAGTAAGTATAAAATAGGGTCAGGAGAAGTTAATAACTATTTAATGCTTGAGAAAATAGCAAAAACAGGTAAAGAAATTATCCTATCAAGTGGAATGAGTAGTTATGATGAATTGGATGAAACAGTAGAGTTTCTACGTCAGTTTGAAAATAAACTATCAATTTTACAGTGTACAACAAAATATCCTACTCAGGCAGAAGATATCGGGTTGAATGTTTTAAGTGAATTGCAAGATAGATATAATTTACCTGTTGGTTTGTCTGATCACTCTGGTACTATTTATCCATTATTATCTTCTATTGTTTTAGGATCTGAAATTTTAGAATTTCATGTTATATTTGATAAGAGAATGTTTGGACCAGATAGTAAGTCTTCTCTTACTATTGATGAAGTAAAAGTGTTGGTGGAAGGTGTGAGATTTATTGAAAAGTCATTGGCTTCAAGTATAGATAAAAAAGACAATAGTAAGTATAAAGAAGTAAAAAAAATCTTTGAAAAGTCTTTATCTATAAATCAAGATATAAAAAAAGGGGAAATTATACAAATTGATAATCTTGAGGCTAAAAAACCATCAGGTTGTGGTATACCAGCTCAAGAGTATAGGAAAATTTTAGGAAAAACAATAAATAAAAATATGTCAAAATGGGATTTTTTAAGATGGGAGGATATTAATGAATAAAAGAAAAGTGTGTGTAGTTATTACGGCTAGACCAAGTTATGCAAGAATAAGAACAGCTCTTCAAGCTATAAAGGACCATGATAAATTAGAGTTGCAACTTGTTCTTGCTGGTTCATCTCTTTTAGATAGATATGGTAATGCAGCTAAAATTATTGAACAAGATGGCTTTAAGGTTAGTGAAAGAATTTATAATATTATTGAAGGAGAGTCTCCTACTGCAATGGCAAAGACAACAGGAATTGCAATACTGGAACTTGCAACTACTTTTTTTAATCTAAGACCTGATATTGTGGTTACAATAGCAGATAGATTTGAGACTATAGCAACTTCTATAGCTGCTTCATATCAAAATATACCTCTGGCACATATTCAAGGTGGAGAGGTGACTGGAAATATTGATGAAAAAGTTAGGCATGCAAATACAAAATTAGCAGATTTACATTTAGTTGCGAGTGAAGATGCGAGGCAAAGAGTGCTTAAAATGGGGGAAGTTGAAGATAGTATTGTGAATACAGGCTGTCCTTCAATGGATTTAGCAAGAGAAGTTTTAGAAAATCCTGCTCTTGACTTTGATCCACTTGTTAAGTATGGTGGAGTAGGGCATCAAATAAATTGGGAAAATGGATATATTGTTGTTATGCAACATCCTGTAACAACAGAAAAAGAAGATGCTAAATTACAAATTATACATACTTTAGAAGCTATTGAAGCATTAAATATTCCTACTTTTTGGTTTTGGCCAAATGTAGATGCAGGAAGCGATCAACTTTCTAATACATTGAGAAACTATAGAGAAAATAGAACTTTAGAAAATATACATTTTTTTAAAAATATGGAGCCTAAAGATTTCTTAATATTAATTAAAAATTCGCAATGTCTTATTGGAAATTCAAGTGTTGGTATTAGAGAAAGTTCTTTTTTAGGTGTTCCTGTAGTAAATATCGGAACAAGACAGCATGGTAGACATAGAGGAAACAATGTTATTGATTGTAATTATCAGAAAGAAGAAATTGAAAATTCAATCAAAAGACATTTAGAACATGGGCATTATAAATCAGAATTTATTTATGGGAATGGTTATGCAGGAAAAGTAATAGCAGATACTTTAGCTGATTTTGAGTTAAAATTTCATAAAACAATTACATATTAAATAGGGAGTTAATGATGAATATCAAACAAATTATTAAAGAAAAGTATTTAGAAGTATTGGAACAAACAGGTAATGAGTTGTTAGTAGCAGAATTAAGAGATGATACTGTTTTGTTAGAGAGTGGATTAGACTCTTTAGGATTTGCAATATTGGTTGCAACATTAGATGAAGTTTTGGAGTTTGATCCTTTTACTATGATGGAAGAACCAATATATCCATCAACTTTTGGAGAATTTATAGACATATATGAGAAAATGAATCCAGGTAACTAAGTATGTCTTATATTCAAAAATATATTGAAGAGATACCGGAATCTCGTATAGCTTTTATTGATAAAAGATCCATATATAGTTATGCTAAACTTAAAAATTTAAAACTACAAAATAAACAAATACTAGAAATATTAGTTGGTTCATCTGTTGTGATAAATGGTAGAGATAGATTGGAGTTTGCGATTTTATTATCTATCATGGATGGTATTGTGGGAAAAATTTTATTTTTACCACAAGATATAGAAAAATCGCTACATCAAAAATATTATACAGAAGCTCATATTCAGTATGAAGTATTTTTAGAAAATGATATGCTAAAATATGTAGTTGTTGATAAAGATTTAAGTATAAAAAATAAAGAACAGATGATGGTTTCTACAGAATGGATTATACCAACATCTGGGACAACTAATAATCCAAAATTAGTTTCTCATACTTTTGAGAGTTTAACAAAAACAACAAAACTAAACATTGCTATTGGTGAATTATATAGATGGGGATTAGTTTTTGATATTTATAGGTTTTCTGGTATTCAAGTACTCTTACAATCAATCCTATCTGGTTCAACATTAATAATTACAGATTCTTCCCAAAATATATCACAAATAGTATCATTTTTAGTAGAAAATAGATGTAATGCTCTTTCGGCAACACCTTCTTTTTGGAGAAAAGTACTTATGACAAAAGAAGCTAATGATTTGGAATTTAAAAGGATTACTTTAGGTGGTGAGATTTCTGATGAAAATATATTAAAGGTACTTAAAAGAAAATATTCTGAGTCTAAGATATCTCATATTTATGCCTCTACAGAAGTTGGTGTTGGTTTTTCTGTTACAGATTGTATGGCAGGATTTCCTACTTCATATTTAGATGGTAAGTTGAAAGATATTAAGATGAAAATTAGTTCTGATGGTACCTTGTGGATAGCTCCAAATAATAAAGGGCAAAAATATCTTTCAGATGATAAAATATATGATAATGAAGGATATATAAATACAGGTGATTTAGTTGAAATAAAAAATAATAGAGTTTATTTTCTTGGTCGAGATTCTGGTGCGATTAATGTAGGAGGAAATAAAGTTCAGCCTGAAGAAATTGAACAAGTTTTACTTTCTATGGACTTGATATCTGCTGCATATGTATATGCTATAAATAATCCAATGATGGGTTCCTTGGTGTGTGCAGATATTGTATTGACAAAGAAAATACATGATAAAAAAGATGTAAAAATGAATATCATACGATACTGCAGAGATAGTTTAGAAAACTTTAAAGTACCTGCTATTATAAAATTTGTTAATGAACTTCAAACGACACAAAGTGGAAAACTAAAAAGGAATAAAAAATGAAACTAGTTATTGTAACAGGTGCATCAAAGGGACTAGGGCTTTCTATATGTCATAGATTACTTAAAGATGGATATAAAGTTATCTCAATCAATAGAACACTTACACCCGAGTATGAAGTACTTCAGCAAAACTATAAGGACTCTTTATTTAATGAATGCTATGATTTTAGTAATACGGATGATATTCAAACATTGGTAAGAACTATAACAAAAAAATATGGTCATATTTATGGGCTTATAAATAATGCAGCATTGGGTCATGATGGTGTATTAGGTACTATGCATGAGTCTCAGATTAAAGAACTTATAAAAGTTAATATAGAAGCCCCAGTTTTATTAACAAAGTATGTTAGTCGATCTATGTTAATGAAGCTACAAGGTCGTATTATCAATATAGGTTCTATTATAGCGACAACAGGTTTTAATGGTCTATCTGTTTATGGTGCTACAAAAGCATCATTATCTGGATTTACCCGTTCATTAGCTAGAGAGCTAGGTAAAGCCAAAATTACTGTAAATACAGTAGCTCCTGGTTATATGAAAACTGCTATGACCGAAGGATTAGAAGGTGAGAAATTAGAAAGTATTAAACGCCGAAGTCCTATGGGAGAATTAGCTTCTGTAGAAGATGTGGCAGGTGCTGTAAGTTTCCTTCTCTCAGTTGATGCAAAAAATATTACCGGTACTACTATCACTGTAGATGCAGGTAGTACAGCATAAGGAAAATATAGATGCATGAAATACGGTTTTGTCATATTAGTGAATACAAGCTACTTATAGAATTTATTGATAAATATTGGAAAAAGGATCATATCTTTACTAAAGATAAAAATTTGTTGGATTGGCAGCATTTAGATAAAACTCATGATAGGTATAACTTTGTTGTTGCCTACAATAAAATAACTAATGAGTTTGATGCAATTTTAGGTTTTATTCCGATAAGTCAATATGATAAGTCATTGGTTTCTAATAATGAATTATGGCTTGCTATTTGGAAAATAAAGGATAGTATGAGTGGAAAGGTGTCTGGTATACAATTACTTTTCTATTTAAATAATAAACTTAAACCAACTACAATATGTTCCATTGGCATAACGGAAGGTGTTAAAGAGATTTATGATGCATTTAAATACAAGAGAGACACCCTATCTCACTTTTATATTGTAACAGATAATTATAGGTCAAATATTTCAGATATAACAAGTACTAATGATTGTACAAATACTTTAGGTAAGTATCAAATTAAAGAAGTTTTTTTAATACAAGATAAATTTATACTTGAAAAAATATTAGTTTCATCTCAACAATATCCTATAAAATCTATAGAGTATATTAAAAATCGATTTCTACATCATCCAACTTATAAATATCATATATATGGGATTTTTTTTAATGATGATATCGTATCATTTTTTATTGCTAGAAAAATCCAGATTAATAATGGTGCTTGTCTTAGAATTGTCGATTATTATGGTGATTTTATTGATGAGAATATATGTTATAGTTTTAAAGCATTATTAAAAAATATAGATGCTGAATATATAGATATGGTATGTCATGTACCACAAGTTTCAGCAGTTATAAAAATGGGTTTTTTAGAAAAAGACAATCAGGATATTGTGCCTGAATATTTTGAACCATTTGTACAAAAAAATGTTACTATTGATTTTGCTTATAAGTCAAAAAATGATATATTTATTTTTAAAGGCGACAGTGATCAAGATAGACCGAGTCAAAAAGTAGGTAAATAAGATGAAACTATTAGCAGTTAATTTTCATTATATACGAGATGAAGTATATAAAAATGGAATATATCCAAGGACATTAGAACAGTTATCAAGCCAGATAGATGAACTCTCTAAATATTATAATTTTATTTCACCAGTAGATTTAGAAAAGAAAATTATTAATCAAGACTTTGATGATAAAAATTATGTTCTTATAACATTCGATGATGGATTAAAAGAGCAAATGGATGCATTGGAATTGTTTAACAAAAAGGGGATACCCGCTCTTTTCTATGTTACAACCAACTCAATTAAAAACTCTACAGTAGTAGATGTTCATAAACTTCACTATATTCGTTCAAAAATGAGTGATAGTGATACCTACAATGAAATATGTAAGATGATTGATAACTCCATTATAGAGTATCCTGAAAATCTTAATGAACTTTATAGATATGATACTCTTGAAACAAAAAAGTTAAAATATCTGTTGAATTTTATATTGGAACCTACCATAAAGAATGAGATTATAACTAAACTTTCACAAGAGTTAATTAATGAGGCAGAGCTATCCAAAAATCTCTATATGAGTAAACAAGATATTCTAAAGCTTTCAAGACTTGGTTACTTGGGGACTCATAGTGACCTTCATTTACCTTTAGCTACATTGGGTAATGAAGAGATGAAAACTGATATTGCCACTTCAATAGATTTTTTAGAAAAAGAGTGTGGTACAGGTAAAATAACCTCTATTTCATATCCTTATGGAGGTCCAAAAGCAGTATCTCAAAGTGTGGCTGATATTTCAAAAGAGTTTGGATTGACTTTTGGTTTAACGATGTTTAGGGGGATTAATGAAAATAGAGATTTTAGTAATCCTTTTTTATTAAAAAGAGTTGATACAAATGATGCTCCTGGTGGGAAATTAAATAGTAAGGAGTTTTGTTTATGAAAGTCTTAGCTGTTGTTCCTGCAAGATGTGGTTCAAAAGGATTTCCAAATAAAAATATTGCTTCAATAGGAGGTAAGACCCTATTGGAGTTGGCTGTAAAAGTTGGTATAGATTGTAAAATTATAGATGACTTGTATATTTCTACAGATTGTAAAAGTTATGAAGATATTGCACTTATAGCTGGTGCTAATTCTTTAGGTTTGCGTCCAGAGGAGTTTGCTACAGATAAGGCTAAGAGTATAGATGTGATTATTGATTTATTAGAGAAAATTGAAGAAGAGTATGAATATATTGTTTTACTACAGCCAACTTCCCCAGTTAGGGAGCCAAAAGATATAGAACTAATGATAGAAAAAATGCAAAATAGTGATGCTGATGCGATAGTATCTGTGGTTAAGCTAGAGGAACCTCATCCATATAAGCTTAAAGCTATAGATGAAGATGGAAATATTAGACCATTTATTGATGGGACAACATCAGAGGTTCCTAGACAGTCATTGCCTGATGCATATGCATTAAATGGTGCGATATATGTAACAAGAGTTAATACAATTTTAAAAGAAAAAACATTTTTGCCACACAAAACATTGCCTTATGTAATGTCAACAAATATAAATATCGATTCTGAAGAAGATTTTATATTTATGAAAGCAATGTATGAAAGTAATAAAATAAAAATATATGGAGTTAGAAATGCAAACAATAGATAAAAAAGATATTTTGTCAATAGCTGAAAGAACTCAAGTATCTATAAATATAAATAATGGTGAAGTAGATATTTTGCTTGGACACGATGATTTTATATTTAATACGTACAAGCGTAATAATATTAAATTAATTGGTGGATGGTATCAGCATCATATTGAACTAAATAGCAATTTTCTTGTTTCAATAATTAAAAAGTATGAAATAAAAATTATTAATTTTATTGGTGCAAGTAAATCTTGTTCAGGAGCGATAATACTTTCAAAAGCTATTATCCGTGCAAAAGTAAAAACCCCAAGAATGAATCTTTTTTTATTTTCAGCATATACAACTATTAAAAAAGAAATATACATTAAGCGAAAAATAGAGGAAAAAATTCCAGGTTCTTTAAAAAAACTATGGGATTCTGAGGTATATTCAGAAGAACTAGTAAAAAAAATGGAACTTAGACGTCTAGTAGATAATAAATATATAAATATATTTCTAATTTATCCAACAAAAGGTAGTTATTCTGAGAGAATTTTAGCAGAGCGTATAAAAGGAGAAAATGTACATCATATAGGTTTACCAGTATATATGCATAATACTCTTTACCCTTTTTGGAAAAAAGTAAATAAAGATAAAAGTATAGAGATATATGAAAAGAAAATTCAAAAAATGCATAAAAAAGATTATAATTTTTATAAATCTATGCAAGAGTATAAAGATTATAATTTTCATCTTTATTCAATGCTTACGGAACCTACAGTATTTCAAGCTGAACTAACTAATTTTATTTCAAGCTTTAAAGAAAAAGAATAATCTTTTCTGTTAATAAATATTTAGAATAGAAATTAAAAATCTTAATGGAGAAATTGATGTAAATTTAGGACATAGTAAGCATATTTTTTATAAATATAATCGAGATAATATTAAGCTCAATGGAGTTTGGTTTTATTATAATATTTTTCTAAATATAAATTTTGGTTCAAGATAACTTAACATACTTTTCCTTTTGTTAAGATATCTTGAACCAAAAACATTATAGAGTAGAACATCGTGTAAATGAAGTTGCTAGAGGTAAATTTCATATCAATGGAATAGAAAACTTTAGGGGTTTAGCTAAAGTTAGATTATTTAAGTTTAGTGGAATATCTAAATATACTTTTTACTTACATTTAAAAGAATGTGAATTTTGGATTTATCTAGTTTAAAAGATAAAACTTAGAGTCTTTTTTGAACTCTTAAGTTATCTTAAACTAATTTATATATTTGAACAGAATGAAATTCAAGTAATATTATTTGTATCACAATAATAATATGGAGTAAATAGATTTGATAGAAATACAACAAAAAAGATATTTTTCTACGAGTAATAAAAATTTATTTATTATTAGTAATGAAATGCAACTATTAAATGCTAAAGAAGCTCAATATTATTATAAAAGTCAAAATACAATTTTCGTATTTCTTGAGTTTCCATATAAGCAAGATACTTTAAGATTATATCAATATAAAGAGAATCTAGATTGTGAACTTCTTATTACTGTTAAGTTTGATGGTATATATCTCTTTCAAGATATACAATTGATAAAATATTTACAAAACTATATATATGATAATGTATATGTAGGTTACTTTAGTGAAAGAATAAGATATTATATAGCTAATATAAATTATCAAAGATTAATACTTGTTGATGATGGGACATATGTAGTTGCATTGCATAATGAGTTGCATAAAGGTATTTCTAAACATACTCCGAGTATGCTGAAAACATTGCATAGAAGAAAGAGAAATAATAGTGTATATTTAATAATGGACTCAGTAGTAGAGAGGATCAAGCAAATGATATTTGCCATAAATGGTTTAAGATATGATTTGAAATATTTTAATATTATTTTTTTTACAATCTATAATTTAAAATTATATAAAAATGAAATTATTATAAAAAATAATTTTAATTTGTTAAAAAAGCTTTATAATAATATTACATATAATAAAAATATAATATATTTTCTTGGGCAACCATTAAACAAATCAATGTCATTTACATCTCAAGAATATATAGGGTTATTAAAAAAAATTATAGTATATTATAAAAAAAGAAATATTAAAATATATTATATACCACATAGATCAGAAAGTTTAGAATATAAAACTCATCTTAATTTATTGATATCGAATTATTTTGTAATAAAATATATAGATAAGCCATTTGAGTTATATTTGTTAGAAGAGACTGAAATGCCTTTTGGTGTGGCATCATTTTTTTCTTCAGCACTTTTTACAAGTAAAATGATAGATAACTCACTTGATATTACTTCTTTTCTGGTTAGTAAAAAACAAAATCTTAGAGAAGATATATTATCTATATATAAGCTATTAGAAGAAGATAATGTTCAAACGATTTTATTATAAAAGTAGGAATAGATAAAATAGATGTTAAAGTTTAAAAATTTGTATTTTTTTGGATTTAGTCTATGGAAAAGAAATCAAATGAAATACTTTTTTGCAAATCAACACATTATTTTTTGTTCTGATTTGAGATATGCTTTAGATAATGGACTTGATAATAATGTTAAGATTTATATATGGGGTAAAAAAGAGTTTACTGATTTAGAAGTTTGGGCAAGAGATAATGGTGTTCAAATTTATAGAGTTGAAGATGGCTTTATCCGTTCTGTTAGTTTAGGGAGTGATTTGACAAAGGCTTACTCTTTAGTTGTGGATAGTCGTGGTATCTATTTTGATCCAACAACACAGAGTGACTTGGAGTATATACTTCAAACTTATGAGT
>Ga0256828_1002245_pt1 | contig 11620 bp, 8 predicted proteins | sample CV88metaG_FD_185993 | JGI IMG/M metagenome (GOLD analysis project Ga0256828, IMG submission 185993) | Hydrothermal vent microbial communities from East Pacific Rise, Pacific Ocean - CV88 | ecosystem: Environmental > Aquatic > Marine > Hydrothermal vents | place: Pacific Ocean: East Pacific Rise... | reverse complement strand
TTACAATATTTTGTCCATTTTTTAAAACAATTCTTTTGTTTCAAAAAATATCTTGATAAGTTAAAACTCTTATTAACTGCTTTAAAAAACTATTTTTGAGAATTTTTGCATTTTTATCTTTACCTGAAACTATTTTTACATCAGAATTTTGAGCTAAATATTCACTTGCTAATTTAATATAATATTTATCTATTTCTAAATCATCATCAATAAAAAATATTATATCTCCAGAAGCTTTTGAAACTCAAAAATTTCTTGCTTTTGATGCTGATTTTTCTTGAAAAGAAAGTATTACTAGTTTAATATTTTTTATTTTTAATAGAGAAGAAAAGACAAATAAACTCTCTTTTGTTTTTTCTATATTTCATTGTTCAATAATTAAAATCTCATCTGGAAGCAAAGAATTATTCAAAATAGCTTCAATAGATTTTTTCAATAATTCTTGTCTATTTAATGTAGGGATTATAACAGAAATCATAGTTTTATATTTGATTATAACAAGTTTTTCTATATTCTACTAATCAGTAAAATATTTGCAATTTATTTTAATTTTATGCTAAAAAAAATAGCCTCAAATACTCTAGCACAAGTTTTTTCAAAAGTTGGAACAGCAGTAATTTCTATTGTTTTAATCTGACTTTTAACAAACTATTTTTCTGTTGAACTTTTTGGTAGTTATAACAAAGTTTATAACTACATTTATATTTTTGCTTTTTTAGTTGATTTGGGACTTTATGCTATTACTATAAAAGAAATTTCAGCAAACAAGGAAAAAGCAGAATATATTTTTTGAAATATATTAACTCTTAGAATTCTAACAGGATTGTTTGTACTAGTATTTGCTACTTTAATAGCATATTTTCTACCTTGATACAATGATCCATTAATTCTAAAAGCTATATTTATACTCTGATTTTTTGCTATATTTTCACTTTTAAACTCAAGTATGCTTGCACTTATGCAAAGCTATATGAAAATGGAATTTTCACCTGTATCAGCAATATCAGGGAAACTAGTAATTCTAGCTTTTACTTATATTTTATTTGAATATATTTTTCCAAATCCAAGTAGTTATGATAAACCATTTTTAGCAGTAATAGTTATTTGAACAATATGAATTTTTCTAAATGCATTTTTAAACTATTTATATGCAAGAAAATTAACAAAAATCAGACTAAATTTTGATTGGAAATATATTAAAAAAATATTTCTCACTAGCCTACCTTACTGATTAGCCTTATTTTTATCTGTTGTTTATACAAAAATAGATATTGTTTTAATAAGTCTTGTAGAACACTGACAAATAGCAGAAAGAAGTATAGCTTTGTATAGTTTACCTCTAAAAATAATGGATGTATTTATGATGCTTGGAGCATTTTTACTAAACTCCTTACTTCCTGCAATGAGCACATCTTATAAAGAAAAAAATATAAAAAAATTAGAAGAAGTATCTCAAAATACATTTAAACTACTTTTTATATTTTGAACTTGAGTTATATCTCTAGGAACAGTATTTAAAGACTATATAGTTACTCTAATAGCAAATCCAGATTATTTACAAGTAACTGCTTTAAATAAATATACAGCATCAGATGCTTTTGATATAGTATTTTTTATGCTTTTATTCTTTTACTTATGACTAGTTTTTTCTTATTTATTAGTAGCTACTGAAAGACAAAACAGATTATTAAAAATAAGTATTATTTTAACTATTGTAAATATAGTTTGAAATATAATTATGATACCAAAATATAGTTTTATTTGAGCTGGAATAGTAACAGTTTTTACTCAAATATTATTCTTAGCTTTAGCTTATTTTTTCAGTAGAGATATCTTAAAATTTAAGTTTCCAATAGCTTTTATTATAGTAGTAAGTATTTCTGCATTTGTTTTACACAAACTAGCATATATACTAAATTCAAACTATTCTTTATGAGGATACTACAATCTTATATATGCATTTTGACTATTTTTTATATACTTTTGATTTTTTGGATATAAAGAATATAAGAAACTAAAAAAGTAGATTAAAAATCTACTTTTTTCTAAATTTAGCCACAAAAAATCATTCACTTATTTCACTTGGAAGTAGCCTAATAGATTTAGCTACCTCTTTTTTAAATACATATTTTTTATAGCTTGTAATTCAAAGTTTTGAAATCTCTTTTAATCAAGGCTTATCAAAAAAATCTGAAATATCAACTATTTCAAGTTCGGGAAAATTTATTAGCAAATAATGAACAATTCATTCATTTTCCAAAGGATCAAGAGTACAAGTAGAATAAATAAGTTCTCATCCTGATTTAAGTAGGGAAATAGTATTTTTCAAAATATCTTGTTGCAATCTATAATTTCTTTTGTTGATTCAAGGCTTTTCCAGATATTTGTAGGTTTTTTCCTTTTGTAAATCAATTCTTCATTCAGCACTACAAGGTAAATCTGCAATAATCACATCAAAAAATCATTCTATATATTCTTTTTTCAACTCTCTTGCATCCATATTTAAAAGCTCTACATTCTTTGTTCCTTGTTTATTTATAGTATAAACCAATTTTTCAAATCTTATTTTATCTAGTTCATTAGCATATATTTTAGAATTTGGATATTTACAAGCAACTTGACTAGATTTTCAACCAGGAGCAGCTGTTAAATCAAGTACATTATTAGGATTTTCTAAACTAATTAATTCAACTGGTATTTGACTTGTAACTCATTGTACATAAATATAACCTTCTTTAAAAGATTTAGTTTCAGCTAATCTTTTTTGTCAAATTTCAAGAATTTTATAAGCATTTTCTAAGAAATCTATTTTTTCTAATTTATATCATAAATCTTGTAATTCCTTAATTACATCAAAATTATTTTTACAAGAATTTAATCTAAAAGTAGTATTTCTCTTTGCATTAAATCCAGACTCAATTTTTTTTATTTCTTCTGAAGTATAAATCAATTTTAATTTATCAAGAAAATCTTTAGCTAATTTTTTCATTATTAATTTTTAGATATGTATTTCCCCCTGATAAGGGGGTAGGGGGTTATTTACCAATTTTTTCCTCTAACTCAGCATTTTTTTCTTCCATATATTTTTTAAACTCTTCTTTTTTAAATAAATATATATAAATTCAAGTTAATACCAAAATTAAAGTCATTATATAACCAAAATAATCAATTACTGTTTCATAATAAGCTGCAAACACTACTCATAATGTTACAATAGTAGCAGCCCGAATAATAGAACCTATAATATTTGAAATCCAAAATACTTTATTACTCATTCACATTGAACCAGCTATAAAGGGAACAAAAGCTCTGGTAAAATTGTGGAATTTTCAAAAAATAATTCAAATAGGTCACCATTTTTTAACACCTGATTTTAAATACTTTACTTCAGTTTTTCATACTCACATCCAAATTCAATATTTTTCAAAAAAACTATCTCAATATATTTTTCATAAAACAAAACCAATATAATTTGAAACAATTGCTCACACAGAAGCTAAAACAATTACATAATAAAGATTTTCTCTGCTTAACTCAGCAAAAAATCATCAAACAATAAGTAATATATTTTGTCCTGGTACTACTACTCAAATCAAAGGAAAAGATTCAACCAATCCCATTAAAAAAACAATTAAATAATTCCAATATCAAAGAGATTCAATAGCAACTTTCAACCATTCTATAGCATCTTTTATTAATTCTGGCTTAACTAATGCTAAAATAGATAAAGCAAAAGTTAAAAATATCAAAAACTTCATTGTTAAATCTCAAATTGTTTTCAAAACTCATTTCATAAAAATCTATTAATATAATAATCCAATTGATTATAGAAAAAACTAATCTTTTTACAATTTTTTATTACTTATATATACAACAAAAAAATAAAGTAATGTTTTACAAGTTAAATAACTTGATTTTTTATTTTTTTAAATACAATTAGCTAGTATTATTTATAATAAAAAAGAAGATGGAACTTAACACAATTAAAAATAGAAAAATCTATTTTGCAATATCAGCTATATTTATGATTTTATCTGCAATAATTTTCTTTACAGCAAAATTAAATTATTGAATAGATATGACAGGATGAACAAGTGCTGAATATACTTATAATAGTGGTTCAATAAACATTGAACAAACAAGAGAAAAATTAAACAATGAAGCTAAAAGCATTACTCTAAGTTGAGCAGAAGTTATCAACTGAATAAATATCTATAAAATATCAGGTGAAGATAAACTAACAGTTGTAACTGGTTATGATTCAAAAATAGATGCTAAAAAATTGGATAAACTAAAAATAGATTTTAGAAATAAAACATTAGATATCCTAAAATCAGAAAATCCTACAATTGAAGAATCAAGTTATACAAATATAGGTAAAAGTTTTGGTGATTATATCAAAAATACAGCTATTTTAACACTTATTATTGCTGTTGCAGGTATTACATTATATGTAGCTTGGGCATTCTCTGCAGTAGCTTCAGGTATATCTACAATGAGTTTTTCAATTATCACTATTTTAACATTATTTCATGATGTATTAATAGCAACTTGATTATATATCATTACTTCATTATTTTATCCAGAATTTAAAATAGATACTTTCTTTATTACTGCACTTTTAACAATTCTTGGTTATTCAATCAATGATACAATTGTTGTATTTGATAGAATTAGATGAAACTTAAAAAAATATGCTGGTAAAAAAGGTCACTCATTAGAACAAATAATTGAATTATCAATTGATGAAACTTTAAGAAGATCTATTTTTACAAGTTTAACTGTTATCTTTGTATTATTTACAATCTTAATATTTGGTCCTGAATCAATTGGAGGATTTATCTTAGCAATGATTTATGGTACTATTGTTGGTACTTATAGTTCAATATTTATTGCATCTCCATTACTTTATGAATTCAATAAAAACAAAGATTTAAGTCAATATAAAGAAAAAACTTATAATCCAGAAGACAAAATAGTAGTTTAATATGAACAAAACATTAAAAAAATTATTTGCTGATTTTACAAAAAACAATGGTAAGAAAATATTTTTTACCATTATTTTTTGATGAATAATAATAGCTATTTTAGATATTGTTACTCCATTTTTTTATAAAGAAATAATTTCAGTAGTTGAAGTTTATTTAAAAACTGATTATTTTGATAAAAATTGATTAATTAAAATATTTATTATATGGTGAGCATTTATAATCTGATCTACAATCATAAAATCAGTAATAGAATTTATTACAGCAAAATCTAATCTAACAAATTATAAAATAAATCACAAAAAATACTCTAAAAAAATAACAAATCTTGATTACTGAACATATTTAAATGAAAAAACTTGAAGTTTATTTAAAATTTATGACAGATGAATTGAAGACCAAGTAGAAATGATATATATTATTTTTTGAGAACTTTTAATATCAATTCTTTCAATAATAATAATTTGAGTATTACTTTTTATAATCAATGTAAAACTAGCAATAGCTACACTTGTAATGATTATTCCAATGTTGTTTATATCTATTTTTTTTCACTTACAAACAAGAAAACTTCAAGATAAAATAAATACACTTCGGGATAAATCATTTTGAATTTTATGAGATATTTTAAGTAACTTAAGTCTAGTAAAAACACTTTCTTTAGAAAAAATATTTAAGAAAAAATTAGAAAAAAATATAGATATTGCAGATAAAAGTCAAAAAACAGTAATTCATAGATGGATTATAGCTGATGTATTAACTGGATTATTTATTGCAGTTTCAAGATTACTTGTAATGTGAACTTGAATATGTTTACTCTTAAAATGAGAAACAGATTTTGCAACTTTATTTTTGTTTTTTGCATTTGTTGGACATATTTATTTTCCAATAATGTGAATTAGTAAAAGATTAAAAATCATTCAAAAAAAATTAAAATGAATAGAAAATTTTTATAATAAATTTGAAAATATAAAAACTGAAAAAGAAGATAAAAATAAAAAAATATTAAAAAATATTAAGTGAGAAATAGAATATAAAGATGTAATTTTTTCTTATACTGATAACAAAATTATTTTAAATAAGATAAATTTTAAAATAAATCCATGAGAAAAAATAGCTCTTGTTTGAAATACTTGAGCAGGGAAGTCAACAATAGTAAATCTGCTTTTTAGATTCTGGGAAATAGATTCTTGAAAAATAAAAATTGATTGAATAAATATAGAAGATATTACAAAAGAATCTCTTAGAAAAAATATAGGTTATGTAATGCAAGATAATTCTTTATTTAATACTACAATCAAAGAAAATCTACTTTTTGCAAATCCAAAAGCCACAGAAAAAGAGATAAAACAAGCTCTTAAAAATGCAAAAGCTGATTTTGTATATAAACTAAAAGATTGACTTAATACTATCATCTGAGAAAGAGGATTAAAACTAAGTTGATGAGAAAAACAAAGAATATCAATTGCTAGACTATTTTTAAAAAATCCACAAATAATAGTACTTGATGAAGCAACATCAGCACTTGATAACAAAACAGAAAAAGAAATTCAAAAAGCACTTGATAAACTTATAAGATGAAGAACTTCAATTGTTATAGCACATAGACTTTCTACAATACAAAATGCAGATAAAATCTATATGCTTGAAAACTGAAAAATAGTTGAATCTGGAACTTATGAGGAATTGATAAATAAAAAAGCCAAGTTTTATAACTTAGCTAACCCTGAACATTTAATATTAAATTAGAATTAAGAAAAATAAAATATAGTACATAGTAACAAAGTAATCTTCTACAAAAGAATATTTTCTAAATTCTTAATTCTATATTTCTAAATTCTACAAAAAAAAAGATGGATTTCTGTCTAGTTAATCTCTAGCACGGCTCCATCAAACCTACATAGCTGAAGAGTGGTCTATTCTCTTCATTTATATAATACTATATTAAAAATATTATGTCAAAAAAAACACCAACTCATTTATGAATAATAATGGATTGAAATAGAAGATGGGCTAATTCTAGAGGATTACCAAAAATTATGGGACACAAAGCTTGAGCTGATAATGTAGTAAAAATAACTGAATATGCAGATAAAATCTGAGTAAAATATTTAACTCTATGGGCTTTAAGTACTGATAATTTAAACAAAAGAGAAAAAAAAGAAGTAGAAGCCATTATAAAACTTGTAAATTCAATAGAAAAATATCTAGATAAAATGAAAATAGATAATTTAAGATTTGAAACAATTTGAGATATAGAAAAACTTCCAGAAAAATCTCAAAAAATTCTTAAAAAAGTAAAAGAAAATACAAAAAACAATACTTGAATTACTTTAATTTTAGCCCTAATTTACTGATGACAAGATGAAATAGTTAGAGCTACAAAAAAAATTATAGAAGCATGACTAAATCCAGAAGAATTAGACAGAAAAGAATTTAGAAAATATCTTGATACTTGAGCATTTCCAGAAGTAGAACTAATTATAAGAACAGGTTGAGATATAAGACATTCTGGTTTTATGCTTTATGATTCAGAATATGCTGAATATTATTTTACTCCTAAAAAATGGCCAGAATTTGATGAAAAAGAACTTAATAAAGCAATTGAAAGTTTTAATTGAAGTAAAAGAAATTTTGGGAAATAAAATTACTTAATACATTTAACTTATCACTTACTACTTATAAAATGCTACCAACTTGGTATAATACATATAAAAATTTTATAGATAATTCAATAGAAACTTTTTTAAATAATTATCTAAATACTGAAAAAAATCAATGATTTGATTCTTTTAAAGAAGCAGTTATCTATGCTATAAAATGATGAAAAAGAATTAGAAGTATTTTGGCTTTAGAATTTTATCTTATTTTTAGTAAAAAAGATTTTGAATATATAAAGGAAAATGATGATATAATAAAATTTTGTATAGCTATAGAATTACTTCATGCTTATAGCCTAGTGCATGATGATTTGCCAGCTATGGATAATGATATTTACAGAAGATGAGAATTAACTACTTGGAAAAAATATTGAGAAGCAAATGCTATTTTAGTATGAGATTTACTAAATAGTCTTGCTTTTGAAATTTTAGCAGATATAAAAAATATCTGAAATTTTTCAGTTTTAATAAAATATTTTTGACAAGCAGTTTGATTAAATTGAATGCTTTGAGGGCAAGTCTTGGATTTATATTATGAAAAAAATTCTGAAAAATTAAACTTAGAAAATTTAATTGAAATTCACAATAAAAAAACTTGAGCATTAATTCAAGTATCAGTTTTATGATGAATACTTATTGCTGAAAAAGAAGCAAATTTTGTAAAAGACAAAGAAAGTAATAATGTAAAGAGATATTTAGATTTTTGAGAAAAAATAGGTCTTGCATTCCAAGTAAAAGATGATTTACTTGATGTAGAAGGAAACTTTGAAGAAACAGGGAAGAGTGTAGGAGACTGAGAAGAAAAAGGTTTTGTTTATTTTATGTGAATAGAAAAAACAAAAGATTATTTAGAAAAATTAATTTTTGATTGTAAAAGTATAATAAAAGATTTAAATTCAGAAAAACTAAATTTTTTGGTAAATTATATTGGTAATAGAAAAAGCTAAACTTGACTTTTTCTATTTTTATATATTATTAAATTTTAAAATATTTATAATTTTATCTAATGAATAAAATATTAACTCCATTTAAAATATTAAATGAAAAAAAAGATGAAAATAATTATGTTTCATCAAATTTTTCAATTTTAATAGAAAATATAATTCAATTAGATAATAATCTTTATCAAAAAGAAAAAGAAAATCTACTTAATCAACTAGCTAAAAACCATCCATGATTAGAAATACTTTCCTCATTAAAAATCTGAGATAATTATTTTCAGACTATATTCACTTGAATAAAAGAAATTAATGATAAATATTCTCAAGATTTTGCAGATATACTATTAGATAAAGCTAAAGAAACAATTACACAAGTATTCAAAAATATACTTAAAATTGATAATAAAATAATTTGGAATGATTATAAAAATTTTGTATTAAAATTTCAAGATTTAAATAAACATCAAATTAATACATTAGAAAATATATCCACTTATTTAAATGAATACTTATATCAATCATACCAAGAAGAAATAAAAAAAAGAAATTTAAAAAAAATATACAATAAAAATAATTTTCCACTACAACTTACATTCAAAGTTTCTAAAATTGAATCATATAAAAATCAATGAAAAAATGTATATGAAAGTATTATAATCTCACTAGCAAAAACAAGATCAAAACTAGAAAAAGAAGCAGTATCAAAACAAAATTGATATATAAATTTTATGAATGGTTGATATAAAAAAGAATTTTTAGAAAACCTAGAATCAGAAAATATAATATTAAATAATTCAAAAACAGTAGAAATACATAAAATTAATATAGAAGATAATACATATACTATAAAAAAAATTAATGAAACTAAAATTTTTCAAATTTTTGATCAAAATAATACTGAAGAACAAGTACTTAGTAGTGAAATATATGAATACTATATAAATTGAAAAATCCCCAAAAGTTTAAAATTACATGATAATATAACAAAAACATATTATACACACAATAAAAATGATATATTAGAAGAAGAAATAATAGAAAATAATATAAAATATAAAGTTGATAAAAAATCTATTACAATAACTGATATAGCAACTTGAATAGAAGAAAAATTTAGTCTATATAATAAAAAATATTGATTTTATAGTATACTTCTACTTGAAAAAGTAAGAAAAAAACAATTACCTGAAAATTTAGCAATTTATAAAAAAATTAAAAAATTAATTAATATAATTAATATTGATTGAGAATTTATATTTCCTGAATGGGAAAACTTTCATACAAAAGATTATCAAAACAAAATTAATGAATACCTAAAAATAAAAAGTTTTATTTATAGAGCTACTAACCTAGATGAAATTCAAAGATATCTTCAACAATATTATAAATGATGATTAAATATTGAGACCTTTAAAAAAGAAGTATCTAAAAATATCTGAACACTTATCTTTTTTGATATAAAAAATTTATGAATATATAATATTTATTCTCATCATATAGAATTACAAAAAGTATTAAATTGAGAGCAAACACTTAATGATGCAAAATTAAATTCTTGAAAATTAGTAACTAAAATAATAAAGGATTTAACTAATATAGATGAAATAAAAAATCATCCACACACTAAATGATGAGATGAATGAATTATTTTTCACAAAAATAAACTATGAGATATCCACAACACTATCATAAACATACAAAGAAAAGCTCAAGAATTATGAATATTTTGTAGAATAACAACAGCTAAAAAAATATATATACATAAAGAACATAATATTCTTGAAGATCTTGAATTGCAAACAAAAAATTCAAAAATTCTTGAAAAATATTTTGAAAAACTTGAGCAAAGAAGAATTGAAATATCAAGATATATTTATGAAAAACATAAAATTTTAAGTAAAAATATCTTTGATATATTTTTTGAAAGTGAAGAAAAAAGTTGTAATCAAAATTATCTTAAGGATAAATTAAAAGAAAATTTAAAAATATTAGATACTATTAGAAAAATGAAAGAACTATACCTTTCATTTGAAGAATGAAAATGGATAATTGTAATTTGAAAAAATAGATTCAAAATAAATGAAACAATAGATGAAAATAATAATTTTATAAAAGGAAGTGAATTTATAAAATTTTTAGATGAAAATCTTGTATGAAGAAAGAAGTAGATAAATTTTATCTACTTCTTTTATAATTTCTTTCAACAATTCTTACAAAATTTTGCATCATTTTCATTTGCAACTCAACATTTATTACAAATATTATTTTTTCAATTTAAATCAATAATCTTTGTTGATTCAATAAAAATAATCACAGTTATTGTAGAAAGTATAGTTACAAGCATTGGCCCTAAAAACATCAAAAATCAAGATAAAAATTTAGATATTCATAAAGAGGGAACCATATCTCAGTATCAAACTGTTGTCATTGTAACTACTCACCACCATAAGGTATCTGGAATAGAAACAAAAACTTCTTTATTTCAAAAATTATATTCAAGCAAATAAATTAATGTAGAAAAAACAACCAAAACAATTGAAATAACAAATATTGCAGCTAAATACTCAATTTTATGAGTTCTAAATCATCTTAATAATTTCAAAGCAATAGGTACTTTCTCAATTAACTCAAATATTCTAAATACTCTAAATATTCTAAATATTGCAAATATAGTATAAGATTCAACTCAATAAACAGCCACCAAATAGAAAAATGGAGCAAAACTTAGAAAATCAAAAATATTTAGCATTCTAAATGGAAATTTTAGTTTATTTGAAGAGTTTTTCCATCTATAAAAATATTCTATAGCAAAAACAACTGATATAAATAAATCAATAACAAAAATTGTATTATGATACTCTTTTGAAAAACCAGGAATAGTATCAAGTGCAACTAAAAAAATAGAAACAAATATCAAAAAAACAATTAAATAATTAGCATATAAACCTAATTTAGTATTTGTTTTTTCAAATAAAGTATTTTTATCTTCATCAGATACTTGATAATGTATTTGCTTTTTATAAATTATTTT
>Ga0256828_1002244_pt1 | contig 11624 bp, 10 predicted proteins | sample CV88metaG_FD_185993 | JGI IMG/M metagenome (GOLD analysis project Ga0256828, IMG submission 185993) | Hydrothermal vent microbial communities from East Pacific Rise, Pacific Ocean - CV88 | ecosystem: Environmental > Aquatic > Marine > Hydrothermal vents | place: Pacific Ocean: East Pacific Rise... | reverse complement strand
GCGTCACGGTCTTAAAAAAGAGGACCTTGTCTTTGATGTGCTTACCTTTACACTTGGATCTGGTGATGAAGAGTACCTTGATGCCGGTATCAATACCATTGAAGCAATCCGTGAACTTCGTCGTCGTCACCCTGAAGTAGGAACTACTCTCGGTCTCTCAAATATCTCTTTTGGACTTGACAAAGATGCCAGACCATATCTTAACTCTATGTTCTTACATCACTGTCTTGAAGCCGGGCTCACATCGGTCATCATCAATGTAAAACATATCATTCCTATCAATAAAATAAGCAAAGAAGATCAAGAGATCTGTGATAATCTTATCTTTAACCGTGGAGAAGAGCCTCTTTTTAAATTCATTGAGCACTTTAGCACTAAAGAGGCAGTTGACAATGATGCAGAAGATGCAGAGTATCTGGCTATGAGCGATGAAGAGAAGATTGCAAAGCTCTTAATGGACGGCGATAAAGATCGTATGATTCCACTGGTTGAAAAAGTACGTCATGAAATAGCCCCTGAAAAAATTGTCAATGAAATTCTTATCGATGCAATGAAAGTTGTCGGGGAACTCTTTGGCTCTGGACAAATGCAACTTCCTTTTGTTCTACAGTCTGCAGAGACAATGAAAAAAACAGTTGATTATCTTAACCCATACCTGCCAAAAGTAGAAAAAGAGGTCGATACGACCCTTGTTCTTGGAACGGTAAAAGGGGATGTCCATGATGTAGGAAAAAATCTTGTTGATATCATTCTCTCAAACAACGGATACAAGGTAAATAACCTTGGTATCAAAGTAGAGCTAGAACAGTATCTTGAAACCTTAAATGAGGGGCATGTCTCTGCACTTGGTATGAGCGGACTTCTTGTAAAATCAACACAGGTCATGCTTGAAAATCTTAAAACTTTGGAAGAAAAAGGCATTACAATTCCTATTCTTCTTGGAGGAGCAGCACTGACACGCAGTTTTATTGATGATTTTTGCCGACCGGCATACAGTGGACCAATCTTTTACTGTAAAGATGCCTTTGACGGGGTAACGGCAATGAGCCGTATAGAAGCTGGCAATATGGATACAAACCTCCATCCCGATGCTCCAGAAGTTGAGCGCAAAGAGGAGAAAGAGGTTATCATTCCTCCTTTTGAAGAGCTAAAAATGCCTTCACGTGATGTGCCGGTTCCTACACCGCCATTTTGGGGACGCCGTGAGATAAAACTCACACAACAACAGATTGAGATGGCATTTGAATGGATAAATCACAAACTTCTTTTTAAATCACGATGGGGGTATAGCTCAAAAGGAATGAGCAAAGAGAAGTATCAAAAACAACTCGATGAAGTTGTCTGGCCGGCATATGAAAAACTCAAAGCGAGATTTTTAGATGAAAAGCTCTTTGAACCTACTGTTTTATACGGCTATTGGCCTTGCCGCAGTGATGACAACTCGCTGCTTGTTTTTGATGCAAGTGAAGGATGGCACTCCGAGGATGAAATCAATCGTGAGCCATTAGAGCATATTATCGGTCGTGCCGAAGAGGTATTTACTTTCCCAAGACAGAGAAAAAAACCACACCGTGCACTCAGTGACTTTTTTCACAACGACCGCCACGATGTTGTTGCCTTTACCTGTGTAAGTGCAGGAAGCAAACTAAGCGAGATAGAGCGTGAGATATATGAGAGAGGCGAATATACAGAGTACTACCAGTTTCACGGACTTGGAGTTGAGCTTGCCGAAGCACTTGCAGAGATAGCACACAAGCAGATCCGTCTTGACCTTGGTATTATTGCCGAAGATGAGGGGAGTACACTTGCTGATGTACGAATGAATCGTTATCAGGGAAGCCGCTACTCTTTTGGGTATGCAGCCTGTCCTGATCTTGAACTAAACCGTCCACTCTTTAATCTCTTAAAACCTGAAGAGTTTGGTATAGAGCTAAGCGAGACTTTTCAGATTCATCCGGAACAATCAACATCTGCTCTTGTGGTCTATCATCCAGAAGCTACCTACTACAACGTATAAGGCTGATTACCTTCGTCTATAGGAGAGTGCCTCTAAGAGATGCTCTTTTTCTATAACGCTAGACTCATTTAAATCAGCGATTGTTCGAGCAACTTTTTGCACCTTTTTAATACTGCGAAAAGAGAGTGAAAATCGTTCTATGGCCATATCTAAAACCTCTTGAGCATTCTCGCTAAGTATGCAGAACTCCTCTATCTCACTGTCACTCATCTTACCATTAAAGTTTTGCTGTCCTCTCTCTTTTGCAAAGATATGTGCACGCACCACCTCTTTATGCATCTTTTTTGAGCTCATAGTTGGTTTATCTTTACTGCTAACATTTTGCATCACAACATTGAGATCTATTCTATCTAAAAAAGGATCTGAGAGCCTGTTCTTATATCGCTGAATCTCTAGCTCATTACAACAGCACTCTTTATGCTCATCTAGTAAATTTCCACAGGGACAAGGATTCATCGCCGCTACAAACAAAAAGTTGGTCTCATAGTCAAGTCTCTGATTTATCCGTCCAATACGGATGCGATTCTCTTGTAAAGGCTCACGCAAGGACTCTAAAATCTTACTTGAGAAGTGTGGCAATTCATCGAAAAAGAGTATGCCCTTGTTTGCAAGCCCTATCTCTCCAATTTTTCCCTGACCACCACCAAAGATGCTTGCAGGTGTTGATGTTGCATGAGAAGCTATAAAGGGGCGTAGTGGTGTAAAACTTGGCTCCTGCATATTGAGTGTTTGTAGTTTAGCGACTTCAAGAATCTCTTCATTTTTCATAGGTGGCAGTATATAGCGCAATCTACTTGCGATCATACTCTTTCCACATCCGGGACTGCCTTCTAGCAAGATATTGTGAAACCCTGCAGCGGCTATAAGTGCTGCACGTTTAGCAACCTCTTGTCCTTTTACATCTATAAAATCTTCTTTGTATCGCTTTTCATAATAGTACTTTACTCCATCTATCTCATAAAAAGGGTACTCTAAAACACTGCTTTTACTATGAGCTACGGCACTTTCTAAGTTTTCAAACAGCTCTTTTGCCTCACGCAAAGAGCTGACACCATAAAAATTAATATTTGGAATTTTTGAGAGTTTCTCTAAAGACTCTGATGGAACAACAGCTTTTGTAATTAGCCCTTGATTTGCTAAAGAGAGTATAAGTGCATAGAGTTGTCTATTCTCTTTGACAACACCATCAAGTCCAAGTTCACCAAAAACAAACCACTCTGAAAAATCCTCTTTGCTCTCAGCTAAAGCAATCAAAAGTGCAATACTCAAATCAAATTGACTGCCACTCTTTTTAAAGTCATCACTAGGGGCAAGGTTTATTGTTATGCGTTTTGGAGGAAATTTATACTCATTACTCAAAAGTGCTGATTTTATTCGCTCATTGGAACCTGCAGAAGTAAGTGCTGTAGCTGATCCAACAATAGAGAATGATGGTAATCCTTTTGTCAAAGTCAATTCAACATCGACAACTTTGGCATTAAGTCCCTCGTAAGTGGCACATTTGAGTTTTTTCATAACACAAACCTTTCTTGATTTGTATTATAGTAGTGATAAATTGTTGTATTTGAAGAAAATATGGCAATTTGCCATATTTATTATGCAGATTTCTTGGCTTTACGCTCTTTTTGGAGTTTTTTGTACTCTTTTTCAAATTTTTTACGGCGTGCATAAGAGAGTTTATCAATAAATAAAACCCCTTCTAAATGATCCATCTCATGTTGAATTGCAATAGCCAAAAGACCATCAGCTTCAAGTGTTTTCGTATTACCGTCTCTATCTTGATAGTTAATCGTCACCTTTTCATAACGGTCAATATCTTCATAAAACTGCGGTACACTTAAACACCCTTCTTGATAAGTTGTTTCTCCTGATTTTTCCACTAAAACAGGGTTAATAATTTCCAAAAGGTTTTCAGGCGGCTGCTCACCATCTTCATTTGGAATATTTAAAACAAGTGCACGTATTGGGTGATCGACTTGAATTGCTGCAAGTCCAATACCATTTGTTCGAATCATAAAAGGATGCATAGCATCTAAAAGGGCATGAAGTTTATCATCAAAAACTTTCACCTCTTTTGACTTCTGACGTAACCTTTTATCTGGATACTCCACTATTGTTAATTTCATTTTCTAATTTTATCCTCTTATCTCAATGAAACAGCATAATCAGTATTTTTTAGCTCATAAGCTTTCTCAATACCATCAAGTGCACTAACAACAATCTCTTCTACTGAGTATGCTGGATCGATATTTGTCACACCTATAGAGATTTTTAGTTGAATTTCTCGATCTGCTAAAAAGAAATTTGAGTTTGAGACAAGATCACTTAAACGTTCACTTGCTTTTTTTGCACTCTCAATATCCGTATGTTTCAAAAGCATTGCAAATACACCATTACCATAATGAGCAACTATATCACTCCGTCTCGAAGTTTTAAGAAGTAGCCTTGCAATTGTTCGAATCATAAGGAGTATCGCTTTTTCATTCTTAATACTCTTTTTAAGTTCACGAGAAAGCTCTATCATTATAAGTGAACTTTTATGCTTAAACTCTTTAATTAGGCCCATTTCTTGTTCGATTTTTGTCAAAAGATAACGTTTATTATAGACTCCAAATTGATTATCAAAAATAGTCTCATTCTCAACATTTTTTATAATCATTGCAGTGTCATCATAAATACCACGCATCTGAGTACTTTGTGTTTTCAATATGGAGTTAAGCTTTGTTACATCATTTTCTAATGTACTAATAATAGCTAGTGCCTCTTTTGCTTCAGGTTTATTCGTAAGTTCTTCTTTTCTTTTATCTAAAATTTTTGTCATTAAAGACATATTTTTATAAAGATTTGCAGTAACACCTAAAATACCCTTAATAGAACTAAAACCTTGTTTTAAACTCTGCTCTAGTGCGATAGTATTTTCATCATCATTATTCTCTTCAAGTTCTAAAATGGAATAAATCTGTTTACGAAGAGTTTCGCTTTTATCTTCTAAAAGCCTATCAAAATAAAGCGAAAAATTATTAGGTGTTGGAGGAAGATTATCTGCAAGTAGCGTACTTAAAACCTCTTTTGCATAAATCTCAATATCACTTGATGGATTATCTACATCAAGTGATTTAATGACAGATACATCTTGCATTTCAGAACTCACATCATCTATATTTCTGCGATTTTTCTTTCTTAATGTACCCGCCATATCTCTTCTCCTACTCTTTATCGTTCTTTACAAGAACCTCATCGATCATACCATACTCTTTTGCTTCTGCCGCACTCATAAAATTATCGCGATCTGTATCAGCTTCCACTTTCGTTACATCTTGACCGGTATTTGCTGCTAAGATTTCATTAAGCTCTTTTTTCATACGGAGAATCTCTTCTGCTTGAATAGCAATATCAGTCGCTTGTCCCTGTGCACCACCAAGAGGTTGGTGAATCATAATACGTGCATGAGGAAGAGCATAACGCTTCCCTTTCTCACCACTTGAGAGTAAGAAAGCACCCATTGAAGCAGCTTGACCAATACAAATAGTTGCAACATGAGGACGAATATAGTTCATTGTATCAAAGATTGCCATACCCGCAGTTACAACACCGCCTGGGGAGTTGATGTAGAAGTAGATATCTTTTTCAGGATCTTCTGCTTCAAGGAATAAAAACTGTGCAACAATTGTAGAAGCAACCTGATCATTAACCTCTCCACTGAGCATTACAATTCTATCTTTTAAAAGACGTGAGTAGATATCATAAGAGCGTTCGCCGCGCCCTGTTTTTTCAACTACGTATGGAATATAGCTCATATTACTCTTCTATTTTCTTATTTAAAAGTGTAGTCAGTACTCTATCTTCTACCATTGACATCTGAATTGCTGGAAGATATCCTGCATCTTTATACTGATCATACGCTTTTTGTGGATCTTGACCCATCTGCATTGCTTCATAATAGATAGTTTGCATTACTTCTTGCTCTTCAACTTTTACACTGAGTTTTGCAGCAAGTGCATCGATGATAAATGTCGCTTTTACACTTTTTGTCGCTTCATCACGGAAAGATTCACGTAACTCTTCAAGTTTTGCTTTGTTCTCACGCAGCTCCTTGATCTCATCTTCACTCATTGTAGAAGCTTTTTTATTTACTGCCATATCGATCTCTTGGTCAACAACAAATTCTGGAAGATCAAAGTCAATTTTTTCTACTAAAGTCTCTAAAAGTTTTGGTTTTAGCTCTTCATTATAAAGTTTCGCAAGTTTTTCCTGCTCTAATGCTTTTTTCACTTCAGCTTTTAATTCATCCAAAGTTGCATCTTCTTTATTTAAAAGTTTTTGGGCAAGTTCATCATTGATCTCCACATCATCTTTAACCTTAACACCGTTTACTTTTACTTTAAACATTGCATCTTTACCTGCAAGTTCTTTTGAACCGTACTCTTCAGGGAACTTCACATTGATCTCAACTTCTTCATCACGTTTTACACCAATTAGCTGATCTTCAAAACCCGGAATGAACTGACCTGAACCCAAAAGAAGTTCAAAATTCTCAGCTGCACCGCCTTCAAAAGCTTTCCCATCAACAAAACCTTCAAAGTCGATTACTGCAGTATCTCCTTCTTTCATTTTACGGTTACGTTTAATATCTACTAATGGAGCTTGACCTTCTGCGATCTCTTTAATTCTTGCTTCTACCTCTTCATCTGTTACTTCTGGTTTTTCAAAATCAGATACAAAATTTTCAACATCATCAAGATTTATTTCTGGACGCATAGCCACTTTAACAGCTACCTCAATTTTATCATCAGATTTTTCAAATTTAGAGATAGTCGGTTCTCCAATTAGGTTTTCATTTGCAATATCTAATTCAACTAAACCTTTAGAAAGAACCTCACGCAACGCCTCAGCTTCTGCATCTTCAACAAGCTTCTGTCCATACTGCTTTTTAATGATTGCTACAGGTACTTTACCTTTTCTAAATCCTTGTATATTTGCAGTTTTGCTTAATTGTTTTGCTATTTTTTCTATGTTAGCATTCACCTCATCCATAGAGATTACTGCTTCTATTTCAGCATTTGCGCCATTTATTTTGTTTGCTTTGATTTCCATCAATTTCCTTCGCACTATATTATTTTGGGCAATTATACCAAAAATGTATTTAACTTTTACACCACTGTGGTTTAAAGTTTAAAATGAGTAGCCATACCACTGCAAGATCTATCATTACATCTGCGAAGTTAAAGACTGCAAAATTAAACCCACAGTGCCAATAGACCATATCCACTACACCTTCATGAATAAATCTATCGTAAATATTTGAAAAAGCACCACCAAGAAGAATACCAATAGGTAGAGCATAGCAAATTTTACGGAGATATAAAATATAAATTAGGACACCGGAGACCAAAAGAAGTTGAATATATTTCAAATACTCTTGCAAAAATGCAAACATTGAAAACGCCACCCCTTTATTATAAACAAGTATCAAATCGATACAATCTGTATAGTAACGAAATCCCTCAACAAAAAGAGACTTAATATTTTGGTCAATGATGAAAACACCAGCAAGTGCAAAAAGAAGCACTGCCAAAAGTCGTAATGTATTATTAGTCATTGAGCACTTTTTTGAAAAATGCTACCAGAGCATCCATTTTTGCTTCCATCAGCCTACTATCTTTTGCTTCGAGCAGAACTCTAAGTTTATTTTCTGTTCCAGAATATCGAATCAACTGGCGAATTCCTTCACTCTCAAGTGCTTCTAACTCCTCACGTAAACCATCAATACTATCAAGTGGCTTTTTCTCTTTTACCTGAATATTGACAAGCTTTTGCGGATAAAGTGAAAAAGGACGCAGTACTTCAGAAGCTCTTTTCTTTTTATCTAAAATAAGTGCTAAAACAGCAAGAGCAGAAACAAGTCCATCCCCCGTTTTTGCAAAATCATGCAGTATCACATGCCCACTCTGCTCTCCACCAAAGTTAATACCCTCTTTTTTCATAATCTCTAAAACATTCTTATCACCGACATCTGAGCGGTAAAGTTTGATCCCGTGAGCATTGAGATAGTCATCAAGTCCTTTATTACTCATCACTGTAGCAACAATACCATCGCCTTTTAATACATTTCTCTCATGCATATAAACACTAAGTGATCCTAACAGTTGATCACCATCAATAACTTCACCCTGCTCATCAATGATCACAACTCTATCCGCATCCCCGTCAAGTGCTATTCCAAGATCCGCTCTATAGCGTACAACTGCATTTTGCAGATCTTTTGTATGCAGAGCACCACACCCCTCATTAATATTAAAACCATCAGGTTTATTATGTAGTACAATCACTTCAGCACCAAGTTCTTCCAAAACAGTTGGCCCTACCTTATATGCTGCTCCATTTGCAGTATCAAGTACTATTCGCATCCCTTGCAAGGTCATCTCTACAGGAAAAGAGTTTTTCAGCTGAACAATATAACGCCCGATTACATCATCGATACGCTTTGCCTTTCCTATATTTTTCCCGGTAACCTGTGCCTCACGCAAGAGCACATCATTAAAAAATATCTCTTCTATCTTTTGCTCAACCTCTTTAGAGAACTTATCTCCATGCCCGTCAAAAAACTTAATTCCGTTATCTTCAAAGGAGTTGTGTGAAGCAGAGATCATTATTCCAGCATCACAACGCATATTTTCTGTAATGAATGCAATAGCAGGTGTAGGCATCGGTCCTACTTCAACCACATCAAAACCAACAGCAGTAAGTCCGCTTACAAGAGCATTCTCTATCATATACCCGCTTCTGCGCGTATCTTTACCGACAAGAATCTTGTTTGTCACTGCGTGAGGTTTGAGATATATCCCCGCAGCCATTGCCAGCTTCATAGCCACTTCAGCACTTAAAAAACTCCCAGCCTCACCACGCACACCATCAGTTCCAAACAATCTCATTCTCTCTCCAAAAAATATCTAGTTATTTTTGTTGCATTTTATAAGTTTTATAAAAAGAGACTCAGACCGAAGGGAGGATTTGCTCTCTTTTTGTGAAACTTATCAAATGCTTTTAACGCAAATTCTGCATATTTTACCACTCTTTAACTTAATTTTAATTATTTTTAAGGTAATATTGCGCACTTAAATTCCAAAAAGGACACATTAATATGGCAAATCACAAGTCATCAATTAAGAGAATTCGCCAGACTATCGTTCGTACAGAGCGTAATCGTTTCTATAGAACTCGTCTTAAAAATATTGTAAAAGCAGTACGTTCAGCAATCGAAGCTGGTAACAAAGAAGAAGCACAAGCAGCATTTCAAATAGCTAACAAACAAATTCACAAATTTGTTAGTAAAGGTATCCTTAAAAAAGAGACTGCAGCTAGAAAAGTAAGCCGTCTTCACAAAGCTGTAAACGCACTATAAGGCTAACTATAATATGTTAGCAGATAAACTTACCCCGTTTATCAACCGCTATAATGAACTTAGCGAACTGCTAAGTTCACCTGATATCACTTCTGACATCAAAAAGATGACAGAACTCTCCAAAGAACAATCTTCCCTTTTACCAATTGTTGAAAAAGCAAAAGAGTACAAAACACTTATTCAAGAGATCGCTGAATCAAAAGAGATGCTCAGTGACCCTGAAATGAGCGATATGGCAAAAGAGGAGCTTAAAGAACTTGAGCCTCAAGTATCTGAACTTGAAGAAGAGATTAAGATGCTTATGCTTCCAAAAGATCCAAATGATGATAGAAATATCATCGTTGAACTCCGTGCAGGTGCCGGTGGGGATGAAGCAGCTATCTTTGTTGGGGATCTCTTTGGTGCATACACGCGCTACGCGGATCTCAAAGGTTGGAAAATTGAAATCATGAGTACATCCCCTAGTGATGCTGGTGGCTATAAAGAGGTTATCGCACTCATCAAAGGTGATCAGGTTTACAGTCGGTTGAAATATGAAGGTGGAACACACAGAGTTCAGCGTGTTCCCCAAACAGAATCTCAAGGTCGTGTCCATACCTCTGCTATTACAGTTGCTGTAATGCCGGAAGTTGATGATGTTGAGATAGAGATTAATGATAATGATCTTAAAATCGATGTTATGCGTTCAAGTGGATGTGGTGGACAGTCAGTAAATACTACCGACTCTGCAGTTCGTATTACACACTTGCCTTCTGGTATAGTAGTAACGAACCAGGATCAAAAATCACAACATAAAAACAGAGAAAAAGCTATGAAGGTACTTAAAGCTCGCCTTTTTGACCTTCAGATGCAAGAGCAACAGTCTGAAAATGCAGCAGAACGTGCTGCACAGGTTGGAACAGGTGATAGAAGTGGACGTATTAGAACATACAACTATCCACAAAACCGTATCTCTGATCATCGAATCAATCTAACACTCTATCGTCTTAACGAGATTATGAGTGGTGGTCTTTTTGATGAGATCATTGAACCGTTAATTGCCGATCATCAGGCAAAAATTGTAGAAGCTGCAGGACTCTAAGTCCTCCAGTTTTTACAAATCTAAAACTAAATTTCCCACTCAGTTTCAAAAGTTTTTTTCACACGCCCTTTAAAGGTAATTGTTCTCTCATTTACCCCTATGTAGAGTGTATCACCACTTGTAGGATAAACCTCAATATTGTTTTTTACTTTTTCCTCTTTGTAGGCTCTAAAAAAACAGGCTGACATTCCGGTTCCACAGGCAAGTGTCTCATCTTCAACCCCACGCTCATAGGTTCTCACGCGAAGATTTCCGTCACTTTGTACCTGCATAACATTGACATTTGCATTATATACATAACGAAGCTCACGTGCCTTTTCTATATCAAACTCCTCAATATTGTCCGTAAAGCGAACCAAGTGAGGCACACCTGTATTTATAAGCCACCAAGTATACCCGTTAAACTCTATGGCATCATCTAATATCTCAGGAGGTGTCAATTCTGAAAGTACCATACCGCTTTTTGGACTATTTTCTGTTACCTCTGCGTGAATGACTCCCGCCCCTGTTAAAAAGTCCATCTCAGCCGGAGCTAAATTATTATTGTAAGCATAATGCGCACAGGCACGACTGCCATTGCCACACATATCTGCGTGAGAGCCATCAGAGTTGTAAAACTCCCATTCAAAGTCATACTCTGCATGAGGTACAACAACAATAAGTCCATCAGCACCAATCCCCTCTTGACGATGACACAGCTCTTTAGCTAACTCACTTCTGTTTTGTTTGTTAGTATCGTGAAATATTACAAAGTCATTTCCGTTTGCACTATACTTAGCAACTTGCATACAAAACTCCTATTTATTATATATCTTTTTAATTTTCTCTACAAATAGTTCTACTTCATTTTGAAGATGTTTGAGATTCTTAGAGTTATCAATAACCCACGTCGCCTTCTCTCGCTTCTCATCAATAGGAAGTTGTGAAGCAATACGTTTGAGTGACTCCTCACGTGAGTATCCATTACGTTTCATAAAACGCTCAAGCTGAATATCAGCAGGGGTATAGACAACTACACTCTCTCGTATAGGATAGTTGCCATTTTCAAAAAAGAGGGGAATATCTATAAGGTAGGGAAATTTAAAACTGTCTTGTTTCTCACTCTGTTTTTCTATCTCGGTTTT
>Ga0256828_1002243_pt1 | contig 11627 bp, 8 predicted proteins | sample CV88metaG_FD_185993 | JGI IMG/M metagenome (GOLD analysis project Ga0256828, IMG submission 185993) | Hydrothermal vent microbial communities from East Pacific Rise, Pacific Ocean - CV88 | ecosystem: Environmental > Aquatic > Marine > Hydrothermal vents | place: Pacific Ocean: East Pacific Rise... | reverse complement strand
CATCAAAAAAGTTTTTAAGGTTATGTTTTTTTGCAAAATCACGACTAATGCGTGCCTGATTTGCTGAAGCTATATCTTTAGCTGGAATGAAGTGGTCTAAGACGATAGAAAATCCATCTGGATTTGCAAGTTTTGCAGCGCCACTCTCTTCAAATGCTTTGATAGAGATAGGTGTAGTGATATCATTTCCAATAACCATGTCGATAGGTGAACGAACAATCTCACCTGCATAAACTTTACGACCAACATGCTCTGAAAATATTTTTTCTGTAATAGTTTGACCCATAATGATGCACCTTTGAAATATAATTAATTTCGCGATTATACCATAAGAGGTTTAAAGAGAAGATGAGGTTTCTTTTTCAAAAGACTATATGTTATAATTAGTGAGTTTTTAGTAATGAATCAAGAAGGGAAACAGGTGGTTATAAGCTTTAAATTTGCAGTATATGAACTTGAAATAAAACATAAAATAGTACAAGAATTAGGTGCCTTTAGCCTTTTTTGTATGAAAGCTATATCTCAAGGTGTTTTGTTAGAAGAGTTGGTAAGTATTATGCAACTTGAACAACACATTATAGAGAAACAACTCTCTTTTGCTATTTCAAGAAAATATTTAGATAATGATTATTCTTTGACAGATAAGGGATTAGAAACGATTCTTCTGTATGAATTTCTCGATGCGTGTAATACCAAAAAATTACATTTAGCACTTGAGCATTATATTGAAAATAGTACAAAGCATATTTTTTGTGTTGAAAATGAAAAATTTACGACGACATCTCAAGGGGTGGTCGTTGAAGACAATATTTATGATTATAAAATTCAAAAAAAATTTGATGAACTTCTTGAAGAAGACAGAGAAAAACTTTTCCATTTTTTAGTAGGGTATTTTCCTGAATATGAAGAGGTTATTCGTAAATTTTTGGAAGATTTCATTATAAAATTACAAAGCTGTAATGAAACACTTTATTATAATTTTAAGCAAGAGAATCATCTGTTTTTTCAAATGTTATCAGGGTATGAAACAAAAGATAGTTTGCGTGTTAATATTCCTCTTTTAGAAGTGAAAAAATCTTTTTCTAGTCAAATTTTAGAGCAAGAAAAACTAAAAGATTTGGAAGAAAGATTTTGTAGATATTCCCTTTTTAATCTTGTAGATGGAAGCTCTTACAGTTATAAAAAAGAGAAATTTCCAAGAGCAAACATAACCTTACATGTAAGCATTTCAAAAGAAGAGATTTTAGTAAAATTACAAGCTAAAGAGCAAGAGAAACTAGGGATTGATGAGCTTTTATTTGTAGATATGAAAACAGAGTTTCAAGAGTGTTTTGGCAAAGGGTATTTTGATATAAAAACTATTTTGGAGGCATTATGAGAAGTGTAAACCGTTTTGATGTTGCTCAGTACTCAAGAATAAGTAGAAATTCAAAGATAATTTATCAACTAGCAAAGTATGGTTCAAAAGGACTCTCAAAAGTAAATCCTACACTTGTTTTTATAGATGCAGTGGTTTCTCTTGGAGAGCTTTTTATCGCTTATAGTGAGTATAGGCAGGTACGAGAACAAAACAAAAGACTTGAAATCGAGATAAAGGTGCTCAAAAAGGAGTTAAAGAATTTTCAAAAATCTTTAGAGCTTCATGAGCAAAAGATGGAGCTTGAGTTAGCACATAATGCAGAACTTATAGAGAGAAGATTGCGAAACAATAGAGAAGCGATGAGAGAGTATAAAGGTATATATAAACTTGCAAAGGAATCTTTTTTTATGATGAAAGAGACTTTACAAAAGTACCAAAAAGAGCTTCCCAATTCACAAGCGACAAGAGATGTTGAAAAACAGTATCAAGAAGCATTAATTGCTTATACAGAAATTTCATTACAGTATATAGGAGGGTAGGATGAGAAGTGTTTCTAAAAGAAAAGGTTTACATGTTAAAAAACAAAATATGGAACTTAATTTACAAGGTGCTGAAGTTGTAGAGTTAGCAAAAGTAGGAGCCAAGGTTGTAGAAAGTGGTTTCTCTTGGCTAAATGAGATAGAAAAAACACGACAAATAGCCATAGAAGCTGAGGTGGCTATGAAAGAATCTGATAATCGTTTAGCAAGTGAATTAGCCTCTATACAAAGAGATATGTTACAAATTCAAAAAGAGTTTGCTTTAGAGTCAAAAAGATTAGATAATGAACTCACACTTAAGCTTTCACAACATCAAATGATTAAAGAGCTTTTGGATTCTCTTGTTTATATGAGAAAGCAAATAGAACTCTACCAAGAGAAAGAGGGGTTAGATTCTCCTGTTGTTTTAAAGCTTCTTGAGCAACTGCATCAGCAACAATTGACATATACAAATATGTTACAAATAGGGTAGTTATGATCCCTTTTGTCATAGGTGCGGCAGTTGTTGCTGTTGGAGCAAGTGCTTTAAGTTGGTTGTATAACAACAAGACGCAAGAGGAAAAAAAGCGACAAGAAGAGTTAGAAGATGAGCTGTTTTTTGTAAGAGATACTTTTAACAAAGCAGAGCATGAACATAATCAAAGAATGTTTGAACTTGCAAAAAAGCAGTATTACCGTTTACGAAGAAGGTTTTTAGAGGAGGTGGCATTTTTTAAAGAGGAAAAAAAGGATTTAAAACAAGACTTAGATAATCTTGCCAAAGTTGTTGCAAAAGAGTTGGCAAATGAAGCAATAACTCCTTACCAAAAACAATCTTTACTTGAAAATCGTAACAGAATTGAAGATGCAAAAAATAGACTTGATGCATACTGGGAGTATCTTGATTGGTTTGAGCGTAAACTCGATGATTTAGAGAAATATAAACAGTTTCGAGAGATTCAAGAGCTTGAGATGCCTCAACCTCTTTTGCCTGAAGATTATTTGTATATTGGTAAACTAGCTTATATTCTTAGAGATGAAATAGCGCTTCAGAGTGATGATAAATCATGTGGTTGGAACCGTTTTAATCAAAGATTGACACTTAATGATTATAAGAATAAAAATGAAACAGATTTGGTACAAAGTTATGGTCGTGATGATGAGTTTATGATTCTTATAGATTATACAAAAAGTGGAAAATATTTTAGTGCTTCTGCAATTAAGGGGGAGTTATATCAGTATATTTTAGAAGATTTAAGTTTTGAGGTACAGCCAAAATATGATGAAAAGCCAAATCAAGATAGACTCACTTTACTCTATAAGGATGTGTATCTTCAATTAAAAAGAGAAGAGAAACTCTACCCTTTAAAACGCTATAAAGAGTATGATAGTTTTGAAGTGAAAGTAAAAGAGTATGATTTACTTCTAAAAAAAATATTTGTAAGTGAGAATTATAAAAAATATGAGCAAGATACACTTGCTAATCGTATTGTTGTTTTTTTTGAAGAAACATTACCTCATGAAAATATACTAACTTTAGAAACAGCTATGCAAAAAGGGAGTTTTGAAGCTATTGCCCTTGATGAAAAGCATTGTATTTTAAAAGTAGATACTTATCGTTTAGATCTTACTATAGACAAAGAGAAAAAAACATTGACACTTGAGTCAATGCGTACTCTTTCTCCATCAGAATTAGGGAGTGATTCTTTTGTACTTCCTTATGACTTTCTTTTTATTGAAAAAGCTGTTTATTCACATAACTATAAGAGTTTTGCCTTAGATGACACAAAGAATTTTTATGAATTTTTATCATTTATAACACAACAGTTTCACTACATTAACTATAGTGCAAAAACTGATAATCAAGATTTTTCTTTTTTCAAAAAATGGCAAAAAATTATAGATTATCAAATAGAAGACAACTCTTTTGAAAGTTTTACGCTCTCTTATAAAAATATGTTTTTAGAGGGGAAAACTCTTTACTTCCATGTTAAAAATCTTGCACAGTATAAAAGCTACTTAGAGGTGAAAAAGTATAAAGAGGTCACAATCTCCTTAGGGGAACAAAATATAGGTTTTATGGATGACTATATACTTGAAGAAGATATGTTGTTAGTAAAGGTTGATTTTACACAAGAGATAAAAGAGATAGAAAAAGAGGGCATTTTAACTTTACGGGTGAAAAGTTATCAAGCTGTTTTACAAAAGCAAAAAAAAGCATTAAAAGATTTTGCATTCTCTAAAATGGTCAATCAAGATTTAAAGCAGATGCTTATCTCTCCTCAACTCATTACTTATAAACCAATCTCTTTTGAACCCCATTTTGATTTTCAAAATAGCTATTTAACACCCAATCAAAAAGAGATAGTAACACAAGCACTCAATGAAGAAAATATTTTTTTAGTTCAAGGTCCTCCCGGTACAGGAAAAACTACCATTATAAAAGAGATGGTTTATCAGATTATTAAGGGTAATGCTGCTGCAAAGATTTTGATTGTTTCTCAGCAAAATGTAGCTGTTGATAATGTCTTAGATGGTCTTCAGAGACAAAATGATGATTGGTTTAACCATGAGGGGCATACCATGATTCGTATCGCTCCAAATGAAAATAAAATTCAGTATGATACTATCAAAGAGTTGACACTACAGCGATGGTTTGAAGAGTATAAAAAGAGGGTACGAACAAATGTTGAGACTTTAGCATCAACAGAGATTTTTTCTTTGGCACAAGAGTGGTTAGCATTGATTGATAAGGATGACTTTAAGTTTATAGATAATGAGATTAAAGAACTTCTTATAAGTAAACATCAAATAGTGGGTGCGACATGTATCGGTTTGGCAAATAAATCTTTGGGACTTGATTTAGTAGAGTTTGATACAGTGATTATAGATGAAGCAGGACGAGCAACTGCTCCTGAGTTACTCATACCTATTTTAAGAGCAAAAAAGGTTATTTTAATTGGTGATCATCATCAGTTACCACCTACTATAGATAGAAAACTTTTAGAGAAACTTGAAGATGATAATGAAGAGGAATTTACCCCTCAAGATTTAGAGATTTTAGAAAAAAGTTTTTTTGAAGAGTTGTTTGAAAAAGTACCTCAGACAAACAAAGGGATGTTACAAGAACAATTTAGAATGCCTGAAATGATAGGAACTTTAGTGAGTAAACTTTTTTATGAGGGTGCTTTAAAAAATGGGATGCAAAAAGACACAACACATTTCTTAGATTCAAAGGCTATTGTGAGTTGGATAGATGTAGCTAAAGGGTATCATGAGATAGAGGGAACAAGTAGTTACAACACAATGGAGATAGCAACAATTGTGCGTTTGCTTGAAGCTATTAACAAAAGGGTTCATGGTAAATCTGTGGGTATCATTACCCCTTATGCAAAACAAAAGCAAAAGTTAAGAAAAGAACTTAAAGCGATACAACTTGAAAATATAACAGCACTGAAAATAGATACAGTTGATAGTTTTCAAGGTGAAGAAGCCGATATCATCATCTACTCAACAGTAAAGACTTATGGAAATATCTCATTTCTTATAGATAAAAAACGTTTAAATGTTGCCATCTCAAGAACAAAAGAGAATCTTTTTTTTATTGGAAAAAAAGATTTCTTTTATAAAGCAAAAGTGGAAAGAGATGAGCGTAATCTTTTTAAAGAGATTATAGATGTTATAGAGAGTGCTTAAGAGCATTCTTTGTAAAGTTTACAGAACAAAAAAACATTGCTAAAAAGATAGGGTTGAGTGTTACAATCTCTTTTTCAAAATCAACTGTATCAAAAACACCAAAACTAAAACCATTTCCATCATTAGGGTTTTGTGGTGTTACTACAAACTCTATAGGTTTGAGTGTTTTAACCATATTGATAATGTTTTTTCTCTTTTTTTGATTAGGTTCACTTAAAATGTTAAAATCTTTTTCTTGAGATTCTCTATGTGCTATTAAAATATTTTCAAGTAAATCTACTTTATCTTTAAAAATAACTTTGTTCCATTTGATAATAGAATTATTTGAAGCTACTTGCATATCTCTTATCATAAGTGGATGAGGTTTTTTATTTCTAAGTGCTTCTATAAGGGAAAGAAGGAAGTTAACCCCTCCTAGTTCCTTTGCTGCTTTTTGCATAAAAAGGTGGAGAAGTTCTTTTGTTTCTTGGCTTTGGTTGTCGAAGTTACACATAATGTATAGTTTCCTTTTAAAGTCATTATAACATATTTCTATTCTGTTGTATTGCTTAAAGAGTTTGAAAGCTCAGTTTGGATTAAGCTAATCATAATGTCAAAGCTATTATTATGTCAGAACTAAAAGAAGACAAAAATTGTCTTATTTAAAATTCACCTAATAAGAGGTAAATAAATATGCAAGTATATTTAGATAATAATGCAACAACTATGGTAGATCCCCAAGTTGTTGAAGTGATGCAACCATTTTTTACAGAGCTCTATGGAAATCCAAGTTCTTTACATAAGTTTGGTACGGCAACGCATCCATATTTAAGAAAAGCAATAGACCAAATGTATACAGCACTTAATGCGAGTGATGATGATGATATCATCTTTACATCATGTGCAACTGAATCAAACAACTGGGTTTTAAAGTCAGTATTTAACGATTTAATTGTTGGTGGAGATAAAGACCATATCATTACAACAGAGGTGGAGCACCCTTCAGTACTTTCTACTTGTAGATGGTTAGAAGAACAAGGCGTAAAAGTAACATATCTTCCTGTAAATGAAGAGGGTATTGTTGAACCACATGTTGTTAAAAGTTTTATCACAAACAAAACAGCACTTGTTAGTGTTATGTGGGCAAGTAATGAAACAGGTATGATTTTTCCTATTAAAGAGATTGGTGAAATTTGTAAGTCAAATGGTGTACTTTTCCATTCTGATGGTGTTCAAGCAGTTGGTAAAATTCCAGTTGATTTACAAGATGTACATGTAGACTTTGTTTCTATGTCTGCACATAAATTCCATGGTCCAAAAGGTATTGGAGCACTTTATATTAAAAATTCTCAAGCTTTAAGCCCACTTCTTCATGGTGGTGAGCAGATGGGTCATAGACGTAGTGGTACTTTAAATGTTCCATATATCGTTGGTATGGGAAAAGCGATAGAACTTGCTACTACAAACATTGAAGAGAAAATGGCTTCTATCCGTGCAAAACGTGATAGACTTGAAGATGCTCTTTTAGAATTAAGTGATACTTTTGTGGTTGGTAGTCGTGAAAAACGTACACCAAATACTATTCTTATCTCGATTCGTGGTGTTGAGGGTGAAGGGATGCTTTGGGATTTAAACAATGCTATGATTGGTGCTTCAACAGGAAGCGCTTGTGCATCTGAAGACCTTGAAGCAAATACTGTTATGCTTGCAATCGGTGCAGATAATGAACTTGCACATACTGGTATTAGACTTTCACTTTCTCGTTTTACAACAGATGAAGAGATAGACTATACTATTGAGCAGTTTAAAAAAGCTGTTGAGCGTTTAAGAGCAATCTCTAGCTCATTTGCAAAAGTGCAACCAACTCCAGGTGGGGAAGCTGGCGAATGTCACATCCCACACCATATGGCACACTAGGTTTTAAACCTGTATGCCATCTTTTTCTTTGTAAAATTCCGAGAGCAAATCCTCCCTACGGTCTGAGTCTCTCCATTTCACAAAGAAAAAGATTATAAATAAAAGCGACTAGTCGTGTGAGCTTTCCGCTGAGGAAAACCAAGCGTTAGCGTAGGAAGCGGGATTACTCCCGATTCCGTGAGAAAAGGGAATAAAAAAGGTTCCCTTAAAATTTTGAAAAAATTTAAAGGAAAAATAGTATGGCAAAAGATGATTTATTAGGCGCATCACTTTGGGATGCGTACTCAAACAAAGTACAAGAATTAATGAATAACCCAAGATACCAAGGGGAGATTACTCCTGAAGAGGCTGAAGCACATGGTAATAAGCTTATTGTTGCTGATTTTGGTGCTGAGAGTTGTGGGGATGCAGTTCGTTTATACTGGGAGATTGACCCAAAAACAGATAAAATTGTAAATGCTCGTTTTAAATCTTTTGGTTGTGGTACAGCAATCGCGTCAAGTGATGTTATGACTGAACTTTGTATTGGTAAAACAGTACAAGAAGCAGTAAAAATTACAAACATTGATGTTGAAAAAGCACTTCGTGATGATCCAGATACTCCAGCTGTTCCACCACAAAAGATGCACTGTTCAGTTATGGCATACGATGTTATTAAAAAAGCAGCTTCTTTATATTTAGGTGTAGAAGAGGAGAGTTTTGAAGAAGAGATTATTGTGTGTGAATGTGCACGTGTTTCTTTAGGAACTATTCAAGAGGTTATCCGTTTAAATGATCTTAAAACTGTAGAAGAGATTACAGATTACACAAAAGCTGGTGGTTTTTGTAAATCTTGTATCAAACCAGGTGGTCATGAAGATAGAGAGTGGTACCTTGTAGACATTTTAGAGCAAACTCGTAAAGAGATGGATGAAGAAAAAATGAAAGCTGCTGCTGATGCACAAGCTGCAGGAGCTGGAAATTTTGAAGAGATGACACTTGTTCAGCAAATCAAAGCAGTAGATGCTGTAATAGATGAAAATGTACGTCAATTTCTTATTATGGATGGTGGAGATATGGAGATTATCGACATTAAAAAAGGTGACGATACTATAGATATCTACATCCGTTATCTTGGTGCATGTAATGGTTGTGCTTCAAGTGCTACAGGAACTCTTTATGCAATTGAAAGCACTTTAAAAGAGAAACTTTCTAAAAAAATCAGAGTTTTACCTATATAAGGTTGCAGAGGTGCTATACATTTATTGTATAGTTACCTTGACTCTTAATTTGGAAGTAATCTCATGAACATTAAAAAACCATACATAATTATTATCAGTTTTTCTTTACTGTTTTTTATTGTAAGTGAGATTATTGCCTTTTATGTTGACTATCAAAACTCAAAATATGATGTTTATAAAGATGATAGAACAGCTATAGACAACCTTCTTACCTCCCAAGAAGAAAACCTTCGTATGTTTGCTACATTTTTATCAAATGATACGGTAATTATTCAAGCATATGAACAAAATAACCCCCAAAAAATTATAGAACATGTAAGCCCTATTTGGAAAAAAATGAAGCAAGAACAGCTTGTTTATGAGATCCATTTTTTTAAACCTCCTGCTATTTCTTTTGTAAATTTTTCCAATTTTCATTCTATAGGTAAAGATGTTTCAAAAGCAAGAAAAGATATTGTTTGGGTAACAAGTTCATTTAAACCAAGTACCCATAATTTGATGTGTAAAACATATGCTGGTATTCGTGCAACATACCCTATCATTAATGAACACCATCAACTTCTTGGAGGTCTTTCTCTTGGGAAAAAAATTGATTGGTTACCAAAAGCCGTTAAAAAAAATACGACTAGAGATGCTTTTTTAGTGTACACAAAAGCATCGGCACAAACGCTTGATCCAAAATACTATAAAGATTTTATGAAAGATAAAACCCTTGTAGGTGAATATATTTTAGCAAATAGTACAATAGCCGGTGTTGATGCAAAACTCTTAAAAAAAATTGATTTTCATAAAGATATACAGTATTTGAATTTAAATGGGCATCTTTACTTACTTGATAAGTATCCAATTATAGATTTTTCAAAGAAAACTATGGCTTATGTATTTATCTTAAACGATATTAGGCCTTACTATGTGCTTTATATGAAAGATTTAATGATGAATTTCATTTTAATCTTGATTACCTCTATTATTATTTTCTTTGTAACGAAAAAAGCTTTGGGTGATATCAATAAAAAACTTAAAAAAAGTGTTCATGATTTGAATGTTGCGCAACATAGTGCAAAAATGGGTAGTTATATCTATAATATAAAAACTGAAGAGATAGAATGGTCTCAAAACCATTACACTCTCTTTAAAGTAAGTCCTGAAAACTTTAAACCTACACGTCAGAGTTTTAGAGAGTTTGTACACCCTGATGATAGAGAGTATGTTGCAAAACAACTTGAGTATGCTATTGTCTCTAAAGAAAGATTAACTATAGAGTATAGGGTTGTTTTACATGATGGCACTTTAATGTATGTACGCTCTATCTCTGTTGTTATAGAAGATAATGTAAATAACCTTCAACTCCTTAATGGAACGATTCAAGATATTACAGAGTATAAAAAGCTTGAACTTGAAAATCAAAAAAAGACACAGCAGTTGCAAGAACAACTTTATACAGATGAGTTAACTGCGCTTCCAAATAGAAGAGCACTCTCTAGAGATATGAAACTCTATCGTGAAGCAACACTTGCTATTGTAAATATAAAATCTTTTAAAAATATTAATGATGTTTTTGGTTTTGATGTAGGGAATTTCATATTAGAGTCGTTGTCGAGTAAACTTTTAGAGTATATAAAACCACATCAACTCCTTTTATACCGTATAGGAAGTGATGAATTTGCACTTTTAAATAATTCTCTTGAAAATGATTTCTTTAGAACATTTATTGCTCAGATTATTGATAGTATTGAAAAAGAAGTTTTTGTATATACACCAAAAGATATAGAGGTAAACATTAGTATTTACGCTGGTGTATGTTTGAGTAAGCATAATCGAATGGCATGTGCAGATGTTGCTTTAAATGAAGCAAATAAACTTCATAAAGATTATGTTGTTTACTCATCTTCTGAAAACCTTATAGAGGAACAAGAGCATAAAATAAAAATGATAAACATCATTAAAAATGCACTTTTAGAAGATAAAATTTTACTTTATGCTCAGCCTATTGTGAATAAAGATGGCACAGTACATAAGTATGAAACGCTTGTGCGTTTAGAACATGATGGAAAAATCCTTTCCCCTTTTCATTTTTTAGAAATTTCTAAAAAAACAAAATACTATCCACTTATAACACGTAGAATGGTGAAAAATGCTTTTGAACTTTTTGCTCATAGAAAAGAGTATTTTAGTATCAATCTTGTTGCAGAAGATATTTTAAATGAAACAACTCTGGCTTTTATTCGTAAAGAGGTTGCAGCTTTTGAAGAGAAAGAGAGAATTGTATTTGAGATAGTAGAATCAGAAGATATTTATAAGATTCAAGAGGTTGCAGACTTTATAAAAGAGATGCAAAGTTTGGGTGTTCAAATCGCTATTGATGATTTTGGAACAGGGTATTCCAACTTCTCTTACCTTATGGAGTTAAAACCTGAGTATATAAAAATAGATGGTTCATTGATTAAAGATATAGATACAAATACAAATGCTCGTAATATTGTGACAACAATTATCGCTTTTGCAAAAGAGTTAAATTGTAAAACTGTTGCTGAGTATATTCATGCAGAAGAGATTTTTGCTATATGTAAAGAGCTTGGTATAGATGAGTATCAAGGGTATTACTTCAGTGAACCAAAGGAACTTTCGTAATGGAAGATATTTACGAAAAAATTACCGATGCACTTGTAGATGATGGTTATATTGTTATAGAAAATGCCCTTCCACTTACTCTCAATCAACAACTTTTAGCAAAAATAGCGACACTTTCATCTTATAAACAAGCAGGTATCTCAAATAGCAGTGCCTTACATGTAGACAACTCAAGACGGCGTGATAAGATTCATTGGCTTGATGAAGATGGTGGTGCGATGAGTGGTTTTTTAGAGTTTGCAGAGGGACTTAAAAATTATCTTAATCGTTCTTTATTTCTTGGGCTTAGCTACTATGAAGCTCATT
>Ga0256828_1002242_pt1 | contig 11631 bp, 25 predicted proteins | sample CV88metaG_FD_185993 | JGI IMG/M metagenome (GOLD analysis project Ga0256828, IMG submission 185993) | Hydrothermal vent microbial communities from East Pacific Rise, Pacific Ocean - CV88 | ecosystem: Environmental > Aquatic > Marine > Hydrothermal vents | place: Pacific Ocean: East Pacific Rise... | reverse complement strand
CTTCATATGACAGTTCGTCAAGCTCGTTTGATTAATAAAATAAAAAAGGAAAAATAAAATGGTAGATAATGAATTACAAGAAATGGTAAAAGGTTTTGAAGAAATTGCTGAAATGGTTAAAAACGGCACTTTAACAATGGAAGATTTGGAAAATATAATTAAAGAAACTAGAGAAACTCTTGACTTGTCTTTGGAACTTGTTAGAAAAGTTGTTAAAGATTTACCTGATGATAGGTTAACAGAATTACAACGAGTTGCTATTAAAGCTCAAATTGAAGAAAGTTTTATTGATTTTGAATATAAGAAACAAAAGAGAACTGTTATTAGTACCTTAAAAGTTGTTGATGCAGTTGATAAAGATATTGGTGCAAATGTATTCTTACCTTTTATATTAGGTGCTTTTGAAAAATCTGTAGATGTTTTCGAAGATATTAATGAAGATATGGCAAAAGCCATTAGGAAAGGTGTTAAAAAATTCAAAAAGAATAAGGAGGCTTAATGACAATTGAATACGAAGGATGTGGTATATATACTGCCCATCTTCAATCAGGTAAAGTTCAAATTACACCTGATGAGATATTTGAATTAATGCAAGAAATATCAAAAGTTGAAACAATACCCAACACAGTGTAACATTTTGAATATTCTACCGCATGGGAAAGACTTGGTAAAGAAAGTATAGAGACCGTGGATGCAATATCTGCATTAGAAGATACAGATTCTAAATTAGAAATTGATGAAGAAATTGATGAACTTATTGATAAGTCAATTACAGAATGCCAAGATATAGCACTGAATTTTTATTCAGACAAATACATATTATTAGAAAAAGGATAGAAAGATGTTTATAAGATTTAAGGAAGAAAAAACAGTAAATTTAGATAATGTATCAAATATTTACATAGAAGATATAAATGGCGATAAAGGAAAAGTCATTTTTAATATGAATTATTCAGTTAAAATTTTTGGAGATAAGTATACACCTGATTATGTTTATTGGATGTATTCTAATAGAGAAGAATTATTAAAAATTACATCATTAATTGAAGAGTTTACGACAGATTGGGTTAAACCAGTCGAACCAGGCCATAGATATGTTAACCCAACGTGTATTTCAAGTATAGGGTTTGATGAAAATAAAAATAGAGTTATATTTAATCTTAATTATAATGTAACACACCCAAAAGATGATAGAAAATTAACTAGTGATTTTGTATTTTACAACTTTTCAGATAAAGAAAAGTTTTTAGATTTTTCAGATAAATTATTTAAGTAATAATTTAATATAATAAAACAAAAAAGGAATAGAATGTTAGAAGAAGTAGCAAAACAAAATAGCGTAATGGAAACAAAGGTACAAGAATTTTTAATCAACAGAGACGAGGAAGAAACAAAGTTAACTCTTGACTTTGCTAAACAAATTTTAGCTCTTGAGTTAGAAATTAAAGAAATTAAAGCTGACCAAAAAGAAATTAAAGCTGAAGCTAAAGCAAACGGTGTTTCGGTTCAGAAAGTAACAAAAGCAATTAATCAAATGAAAGCTGTTATGAAAGCAAACGATATGGACCTATTAGAATTGGAAACTATTGAAGCAGTTTTAGAAAATGATGTTGATATTAAAACACAGATCGCAGAGCTAGTTAAAAAGGATTAAAATGAAAGTAGGAGACGAAGCTTATTGTGAAGTCTCTACTTTTTTTGATATTCAGAAAGTAAAGATAATCAGAGAGACTCCTCAATTTTTTGTTTTTGTTTATAATAATAAAGAAATTAGAAGAAAGAAAAATAGATTTAATAAAAATAAATTATCTTTATTAGAAGAAAAATTAAAAATTCTTTCTTTTAATCTCTCTGTTTTAAAGACAACCCCTCAAGAAATATATGAAGCAATGAAAATGATAAATGAAGAATTTCCGGAGATTTTAATATGATATTATATAGAAAGAATAAAAAATGGAACACTTATAGTGATATGACACCAATCAGTTCTCGTCCAAATGAATTAGATGAAAGAATTTCGTTAATGAGTAAACGAATTCAAACTAAAAATAAAAATGATGATATAGACATAGTTGATATTAGTATAAGATCATCTGAAGCATATCATCATATCACTATATTATATGCAATAGTGGATAAAAAATCAATAAAGAAACGAATTTAAACTTAGTTTAATATTAACCTGTTATAATTATATTAACAAAAAACGTAAAGGTTAAATCATGAAAGATAAAAAATATTTTAAAGTAGGTTCACAATATTATTTACAAAATATTATTAAAGAAGACGTTGTTATTGGTAGAAATTTAGCTAATTTAAAAAAAGAATGTTTTTTATTGTGTGTTGATAAAGTTGTTTTTATCGATAAATGTGAAGTACCTTCAAAGTTTATATAAAGGTTAAATATGATTAAGTACACTGAAAAACAAATTAAAGAATTAGCAAAAATGGGAGTTATAGTTGATAAATATGGAAATAATATGTCAAAAGAAACTTCTCTTGAAAGAGCAATAAGAATAAAAGAGGGCGAAAAAAGCAATCAGAGTTTATCAAAAGCAAAGCCTTTAGTTACAACTTTAAGATATGGTGGAGATAAACCTAGTACTGGAAGATCTTATAAAAGAGCTAAAGTTTATAGAGATGGTTTAAATTCTTTAAGTAACCAAGAAAGAATGGAAAAAGGGTTAGTTACCGAAAAAGTTGATGGTATAGTATATACATTATTAGATGATAACACAAAGGTATGCAGATGTTGCCAAAATAGAAAACCAGCTATTTTCTTTTCTTTTGCTTCAAGTACAAAAGATGGAAAAATGCCAGTTTGTAAAGACTGTGACTCTTTAAGAAGTAGGATATATAGAAAAGAAAAAGGAATAAAATAATGAAATATAACCCATATAGTGTTAGTAAATTTGGATCTTTTGATAGCTGTAATAAAAAATTCAAATTGCATTATATTGATAAAGTTAAAGTCGATAGTAAACCGCAACTAGCATTATTTAGAGGGTCATACGCACATGAATGTTTAGAACATTCTTTTAAATATGATATATCTTTTAAAACAAATGAAGTCTTTACAGAAGAAGAAAAACAAAAGGTTCAAGTTATTCTTGAAAATTTTAGAAACTCTGCATTGGGTATGAAAATTGAAAAACTCATAAATCATCCTGATTCTGTTAAAGAGCAAGATTTTGCTTTTAATAACAAATTAGAATTAGTCGGTTTTTGGGATAAATCAGCTTGGCTAAGAGGTTCAGCCGACTTATATAATATTAAATTATCACAACCTATCATAATTGATTATAAAACAGGCAAAGATAAATCTAATGATGAAGATTTTGGATATGAACAAGGGATGATGTATGCTCTTTATATGTTTATAAAATTCCCAGAATTAACGAATATAAAAGCAGTGTTTGTATTTGTTGAACACAGTACAAAGAAAGAAATTTTTTATTCTCGTGAAGAATTTAATTCTTATATCAAATTATTTTATGATAAAACCAAAACTTTGGAAAAGACTGACATTTTCAAAGAAAATGTTTCAGCCCTTTGTAATTATTGTGATTATAATAATACAGAGTTTTGCTCTTCATATATAGAAAATGAAGAAAAATCAAATAGTATTATGAAGAGCAAAATTTCTTTAGATTTTTAAAGATAACTTTTAATTAGTTTATTAAATTTATCCAAGAATTCTTTTGAATTATCATCTTTTCCACCAAATTCATTAAATCGTTCTAGCATTTTACCAAAGAACGATTGTTTAAAAGTACTTTTAAAATCATCGTCTAGTCTAACCTTATTTAGAATTTCATTACTTTCATCAAGTATATTTTTTAATGTATCCAATAAAGGTTGATAATCTTCTCCGTTTTTAAATGCCTCAGAATTTTTACCTAAATCCTTTTCGTATTTACTCATTACTTTTTTAATCTTGCCTTGGAATGTTAATACATCCATCATTCCACCAAAAAAACCTTCCTCTAATACAGAATCTTCATTTATATATTCACTAAATGTTTTCATTTTGTTTCTCCTTTTATTTTATTTATATTAATCTTTACTAAAAACTCTTTCAGCAAATTGTGTAATAGGTCCTCTAAGAACTTTATGAAGTTCTATACCGAAAAGATTAACTTCGTCATGTTCTTTTCTTGTAGCATCCAATAATGTACTTAAACCATTAGTATGTTTAGTTATATACTGATTATCTATTTGTCTATTTGAACCAAGAACAATAATTTTACAGGTACTATCAATTCTACTCATTACAAGCTGTAATGTTGAATTACTCATATTTTGTGCTTCATCTACAATTACTACTGCATTTGATAAAGTTCTACCTCGCATTCCACCTGTCCACATTGTTTCTATTTGGAATCTATCAACTAAATCTTGTACTTTTTCAGAAATTTTTTCTTCTGTTACAAATTCACCTTTACCAGGTTTATTCTCTTTTGATTTTTTTAACATCTGCCCAGCTATATATGCAAGTGTATCAAATAAAGGAAAATTATATATTTCAAATTTTGCTTCGTTTGTTGATAGATAACCTACGTCTTCTCCTTTAGCCAAAGATTCAACAGAATTTCTAATATAAACTATTCTTTGAAAATCTTTTCTTTTAATAAGTTCAAATGCTGCACTTATTGCTAATAATGTTTTTCCTGAACCTGCTTTTGCTTCGGCTACTATTATATTATAATAATTATCTAATAAAGAATGACTAAATAATAATTGTTCTGTGTTCATTGGATTAACATTCTGTTTTCTTAATTCTTTTTCATCAATTAATTCTATATTATTATTTTTAATAACTCCTAGTTGTTTTCTACCATCTTTTTCAAAAACATAACTAAAATTATCAGGTGTATGATTTTCATCATAAAGATTTATATTATTTCCATTTTCTAATTCTATTCCTGTATCATTTAAATCAATTTCTTTAATAAATTCAAAGTCTATTTCTGTTCCCCCAAGATCCATTGCTTCAGTAGGAATTCCTAATGAAATAGCTCTTGTTCTTGCCATTACGTCTAATGAAATGAATTTAATGTCTTTATCTAAATCTTTGAATGTATTAATAAAATCTAATCCAATCTCAAGTATTTTTCTATCATTTAGTATTGATAACGAAATTTTAGAATCTTCAACATTATATTTTTCTTTAGAGATAATGTATATAATACAATCATCCACGCTTGTTTCAATAATTGTTAAATTATCAATTTTTCTATTACTTTTAATATCTGCATCATATAACATTCTACCAAACTGTCTTGCTTGAAAGTTTATTTCATCAAACCCAGATTTTTTAGAATCAATTTCGTCTAAAACTGTTTCAGGAAGTACTATTAAATTTTTTCCCTCTTCCGATAATGTTACTAGATTGTAAGCATTATCTAATATAATATTTGTGTCTAAAACAAATACTTTCTCAAATTGGTTTATCATTTTATATCCTTATGTTAAGTTATAAATATTTATAAATAAAACAAAAATATAGAGAGGTAATTATGAAATCTTTTAAAGAAATTGCTGAAGAATATCAAAAAGATATTAATGAAGGTGTTAAGTTCAAGAAGAAAAAGACTTGGGTACCTGATGAAAAAGGTAAATTACAAAAAGTAATAAAAAAATTATGTGTTGATGCTGATGGGCAAAAAGTACCAGGTTATAAAGTAGATGGTAAAAAATGTAAAAAAATGAAATCATCTGAAATAATCAATAAACAAAAAGGTGCTAGAAAAGGTTCAAAAACCAAAGCTAAACACCAATCAAAAATAAATAATAGAGCAGATAAAATTTTTAAACAAAGAATTAAAAAAGGGCTTGTTCAAGATCCTAACGAGGAAAAATAATGACAGTAGCAGGAGACGTAGGTTCAGGTAAAGGAACTGAACCAATGACAAGATATGGACAGAATATCTTAAAAAGAAAAAAACCTTATAAAAAACAGGAGAAAAAAATGAAAAGTTTTAGAGAAATGATAAAAGAAAGCCCAGTAGGGATGGTAGGTAGAACGAAAGATAGTGAAGCTATGGAGCACATTGAAAATTCTAATTTGGCTAAAAAATTTAGAAAGATTGTTAGAGAATTAGGAGGTAAAACTGTAGCTAGACAATTACTTGCTGGTATGACGCCTTCAGGAAATAAAGCAACAGAAAATGATTCTGAAATTGTTGAAAAAAGAAATTACGATGCTTTACTACAAGGTCCAGGAGCGTATTTAAGAAAATTGGGTTATAAAATTAAAAATGAAGAGTATAACAAATATGATTTTAGTTTTGAATTTTATAATGAGAAAGATTGTAAAAATGCTTATGAAGATTTAGTAGAAGCAGGATTTACTGAAGATTATTTATTAAGTTCAGTAGGAAAATTTATAGAATTCGAGGTTTTATAACCCCAATTCTCTTTCCGTTATAATTTTAAAACTCCATCCATTTTTTTCACAAAGAATTCTTGTTGCTTCCCACTTTGCTTGATTTACAGCAAATGTTTGTATTGCCTTTTGATAATTAAGAGCAGCTTTTTGTGGATTTTTAGCATTGCTTCTTGGTGGTTTTGGTGGTTGTGTCTCATGAAAAGGTTTTACTTCAACTAAAGAAATGCCTGCCTTTGTTTCAACCATAAAATCCATATAATATTTATGCGTTTTGCCATCTACCGGAGATACATAAGGTATCACCATACCTTCAGAATTTACTTTTAATATATTATCATTATAATCACAAAACCTCATAAATTTATGTTCCCAAGAACTTCTATATTTTATACCAGGTTCTCCTTTTTTATTATCAAATGTCTCTGTGATAATCCACTTATCAGGATTGATTGGTATATATGTTCCACTTTTAATACCTTTTTTAAAACCAGCCATTATATTTCCTTTATTTTAATTTTTTCTGTTTCTATTGATATAAATTTACAAATTGCTATTTTAATATCCATATCGTCAAAACCTAAAAATAACTCTTTATAGTGTTTTTCAAATTCTTCATCTTTAAATGTAAATGTTTTGTATTTTAATAAAGAGTCATTTTCTAAAGTACACATTAAAATTGCTTTTATTTTATTGCCATTATTCTCTTTACCAAAAATTCTATATCCTCTTAAAGTTAAATTTATTTTTTCTAATAATGAGTCTATATCATAATAAGAACTAACATAATCAAATATTTGAGGTTCAGGATTTGGCATTTTTATATCAATACCGTTTAAAGTTAACAAAATATTTACCTGTAATATAATATATTTTCTAATTTTTCTTTTAATGTCTTAGCATCAAAGGGTTTTACTATATAATTATTTACCCCAGCTTTAAGAGCTGTTATAACTTGTTCTTTTCCACCTTCTGTTGTAATCATTACGATTGGGATATCATCATTAACAGCTCTAACTTTCTTAACAAAAGTTAAACCATCCATTACTGGCATATTCCAATCTGTTAATATTACATCAAATTCAGAATCGCTAAATAATTCAAATGCCTGTGAACCATCTCCGGCACTTTTAACTTTTTTAATCCCTATTTGATTTATAACATTTCCTATAATTCTTAGCATTGTTTTGCTATCATCTACAATTAAAACTTTTAAATCTTCTAAATTATTTTCCATGTTTCACCTACTTTTTCTTCTTTTTCTTTTTCTTCTTAACAGCTAATTTCCAGGCCTCTTCGGAACTTATCCCTATAAAATTTTCAGCTCTTAAGTTTGTTACTTTATAATATTGATAACTTGGTACAACAACTCCTTTAGGAGAAATTCTATTATTCAAGTATAATCTTATAACAGGACCAAGACCTTTTACAATCTTTTTTATTGTTTTATAATCTATTTCTATATCTTTACCTTTATCAATATTCTTTCTATTCTTCTTCATAATATAATCAAGCACTTTTTCCCTCATTTTAGGCGGAGTCCAATTTATAGACCAACCCAAAGTATACTTTTTGCTACGGCCCAAAACCATAATCATAGGCGACATATCATATGGGTTTTTATCATATTTTGCTCTATATGTGTATAATAATATTTTACCTGGCTTGAAGTCTTTGCCCTTAAATTTAGTAGGTTTTCTAATTAAGTTCTTCATCATAACATTTGCTTCTTTTTCAGCATCAGTTAATTTATAAGCCATGATATACCTCCACTTTTATAAATATTTATAAAAGGAGTTTGTATGTCAAAAGAAGTTTATATATGTTTTGATGCATATTATGGTGTACAAGAGTATAATTCTTTTAAGGTAGCTGCAAAAAATAATGGTATAGAATTTGAGGAATACTTAAGAATTAAACCACCTTATAATAGATTTTTAAAAATTAGTGATAAGAGTGACCTACCTTCCTTTGTTAATTATGACTTTGCTACAGTAAGTGATATAAAATGGTTGGTGTCAACAGTTAAACCTGTTAGAAATAATGAAGCATATTTATTATTAAGAAGAGAAGGAGAAGATATATCATATTGGAAATATATTCTACCAAGACACATGGCAAACGCTCATCATAAAGACTATATGATGATATTTAGAACAAGAAGTTTGACTGAAATACGTGAAATTTCACGTAAAGCAGGTGAAATAAAAATATATAAATTGGGTCATAGTAAGACTAAGGGCTACGATATGTGGTATTGTTATAATCCTTATATAAAAGGTGTAGTACCAGGTAGAGACGTCTTGATGGAAATGGGTAAAGAAGCAAAAGACTCTCCAGCTATTTTTAGGTCTTTGAACGTACCAAATCAGCCTGGAGAAATTGAATACAACTTAAATAAATTTGTTCTTGTTAAAGAAAAATTAGAAAATAAACATTATGAGTCTGAAATTTGGAGAAATGGTAAAGTAGAACCATTAAAGAAAGAATCTTTCATTTAAAAATATTTATATTTTAAACTTAGTTTAATATTAACCTGTTATAATTATATAAGTAAAGGATTTAAATGAAAGTATTCAAAAAAATAATAATAGGCGCACTAATTTCCATATCTGTATCAAACGCAACTACACTTGATACAGAACAGAAAAATAAAATATTAGAAAGTTATAAAATAGGTTCTCAAATAAAATGTTCCAATGGGATGACAATAGAATATACATTACCAAGTATTATGGGGCAGGAATCTTCATTTGGTAAAAATAATGTTGGTGATAAATATGATAAGACAGGCAGGTTGAAATCATTATATGATAGTTCATTAGGAAACTTCCAAATAAAATTATCAACAGCAAAAAGAGTTATTATGAGATATAAAATACTTCGTGATAAATATTCATTTATGGTAAACACCGATAAAAGCACGTATAAGTTGTATGAGAAGCATTATAAAAAAGTACAATATTATTTAAGTGTGATAGAATCTCCTGTATGGAAAAAGAGAGTTGAAAGAGGTGAACCTAAAGCAATTTCAACAATTAAATGGGCAAAGAAAGAATATATTAAACACTATGAGTTATATAAAAAATACAAGGAAGAAGCAAAGAAAGATACTATACTTATAAACAACTTAATGTATAATTTTAAATTCTCAGCATTTATTTCAGGGTATTACTTTAAGATGTGTTATGATGAAGCTTATAGGAAGTTTGGGACAGAGCAAGCATATTGGAGAGCTGTAGGAAGATACAATGGTGGCTGGTCAAATAAAACATACTATAAAAAAATCATAAAAAGAATGAAAACTGTTAAAATTGTTGTAAAAAATGCAACAATTTAAACTTAGTTTAATATTAACCTGTTATAATTATATTAACAAAAACATAAAAGGTTATAAAATGAAAAACTTAGAATTAATTGAAGCAAACGATCAAGAATTTGGAAACAGTTGGAGTACAACTTTAAAATTTACAGACGGGTCAGAAGAAACATTTAGAAATCAACGACCAAATCAATTTTTTGGAGTATTTGGTCTAGTAAATTTATTTCAAGATGAATTTCATATTATTGCTGAAGACGACGGGTTTTGTTGGACTCAAGAGATAGTAAGTAGTAATGATATTGATTTACTTAAAGAAGCGTTAATTAAATTATCTCTTAATTTTACATTTAAAAATAATTACAAAGTTATTTTTAATACAAAAATGGTAATGGAAAGAAGAACATCAAACGGGTTTCTTATATCGGTTATACCTGGAGTAAATACAGCTCCATTAATTGAAATCAAATTACATAAAACATTAATGAGATTTGACGCAAATTGGTTGAAAGATTTGATTAAAGTTCTTGATATTTAATCTTAGTTTAATATTAACCTGTTATAATTATATCAACACAAACATATAAAGGAAAGAGAGAATGAATAAACCAAATAACAAATCAGCTGAGATTGATTTAAAAGAAACGCCTAGATTATACATACAAACGTCTCAAGGAGAAATCTCAATTCATATGACTGCTTCAGGTGAATTGAGACTTTCGACAGATGGCAGTTTTGTGATTTTACCAAATGGTTCAAACGCATTTAACATAGAAATTAGAAACTAAAAGGAAAGAGAGAATGACAATAGGATATACTTTAGATAGTAACGGTAACCCTTATGGTGGGCAAGGAGCCCCAAGAACACCTAAATGCGGTAGCAATGGTAAACCTTTTGGAGGACAATAATATGACTGCTATGGATAAGAAAATTAAAGAGTTAAATAAGAAATTAGGTAGAAAAACTAATACTGATTTTAAAGGGTCGGCAATTCAAATTGGAAAAGATTTATGTAAAAACAAATCTGTTTTAGGTGGCACAATTGTTGCTGTTGGAGCTTTTGTGTTTACCTCAGCAGGATTAATTACTGCACCGTTATTGGGCGCAGCTGTAGCTTATGGTTATTCAAAAGCAGAAGAAAAAGTAAAGGCTTAAGATGTATAAGGTAATTTTGACAGTTGGAGATTGTGAGTTCAGTTCTGACACGGAAATAGAATGTGAAACATTAAGAGATGCAGATCTGGTTGTTTATATTTTAGAAAAATGTGGTGCAAATGTAGTTTGCACAGAAATCAAAAAAATTAAATAAGGAAAGAAAGAATGAGTAAGACAACAAAAATAATTTTAGGTGTAGTATTAAGTTTTATGTTATTAATTGGTGGGACAGTTGGATATGTTGTATCAGCAAAATTCACGGCAGAAAAATATGAGCAGGCAATTTATGCACAAGATGAGAGTATGCAAAATACTTGGGGTATGATGGAACAGCAATTAAAATTAAGTGGTGTAACAGTTAAAAATTATGGTGAAACATTTATTAAGTCTTTAGAAGCAAATGCTAAAAGATATGAAAATGATAAAGGTGGAATGATGAAATGGGTACAAGAAGCAAGGAGTCAAATGTCACCAGATTTACATAAGACACTTATGAAAACTATTGAGAAAGTTTATGCTAAAAAAGAAGCAAGACAATTAAGTAAAATCTCAGTAACACAGGAATATAGAACATACTTAAAAACAACCTTAAAAGGTACAGTAGCAAGTGGATTTTTCAGTTATCCAACAGCAAAAGCAACGAAAATTATGGATAGAATAATCTCAACCAAAGGTACTAAGAAAACTTGGGAAACAGGAGAAGATGAAACACCGGAACTTTTTAAATAGAAGTTCCGAATGGAAGAAAAATTAAAAAAATTAAAAAAT
>Ga0256828_1002241_pt1 | contig 11631 bp, 12 predicted proteins | sample CV88metaG_FD_185993 | JGI IMG/M metagenome (GOLD analysis project Ga0256828, IMG submission 185993) | Hydrothermal vent microbial communities from East Pacific Rise, Pacific Ocean - CV88 | ecosystem: Environmental > Aquatic > Marine > Hydrothermal vents | place: Pacific Ocean: East Pacific Rise... | reverse complement strand
CCTGAGTGTGACAGCATGGTGGTACATAAAGTCCTCAAAACAGGTGAAGTTTATGAGTGTATTGATAAAAAGTGTAAATGGAAAGAGCCTGTTCCTGAGGATAAATTAAAAGGTACGCAAACCAAAGCAAAAGAAGATGAAAAAAGCTCTTAAATTGGGAATCCTCTCGGACTCTCATCGTCAAACCCAACTCCATCAAGCCGCCATTAATCACCTGCGTGCTTGTGGGGCAACTTATCTGTTGCATGCGGGTGATTTGGAGATCGAAGAGCATCTTAAGATGTTGGTAGATTCAGGGCTACCGACCTTTTCAGTTTACGGTAACAATGATACCGCCTTGATCCCTCTTTATGGACACTACCCCATTTATCGTGAACCGTTTTATGTTAAACTTCAAGAGATCCGTATCAAGATGATGCACCTGCCTTATTATATGAGTGGGGATGCGGATATTGTTATCTCAGGTCATACGCACCATTTCAATGCTGAGCTTCAGGGAAGTACCCTCTTTATTAACCCTGGAGAGGTTTGTGCCAGAGAGAAGCCCCTAAGTGAGTGTGCCATGGTGGAGATCCTTGATGGAGCCTTTCAGGTAACCCACTACTTCCGTCCCTTGAATGCCCAAGAGTGGACAGTTCGTTCAATTGAGCTTTAAGTTCTCTCTTTTTTGACTCCTCTTAATAAATTTTTTGTATAATCAACCATGATGAAAAAAGAGATATTTTTATGTGCCATCAATAACATATTGAGTGGTACCTGCAAAGAAGATTGTAAGTTTTGTACCCAGAGTGTTCGCTATCATGCCGATATTGAGCGATACAACTATAAGTCCATTGAGACCATTGTTACCGAGGCGAAACGGGCAAAAGCCCATGGGGCATTGGGCTACTGTCTGGTCACTGCGGGTAAAGGATTGGATGATAAGAAGGTTGATTTTGTTGCCCGAGCCGCACAGGCGATCAAAAAAGAGGTCAATAACCTCAATCTTATTGCCTGTAATGGGACAGCCACTTCTGAGCATCTACGCTACCTCAAGGATCATGGTATTGACAGTTATAACCACAACCTAGAGACCTCTCAAGCCTATTATGAGACCATCTGTACCACCCACTCATGGGAGGAGCGTTATGAGACCTGTTTGGCGGTCAAGGAGGTGGGGTTACAACTCTGTTCAGGAGGGATTTGGGGCATGGGAGAGAGTGTGGAGGATCGTGAGAGTCTACTCGAAGCGATTGTCTCCTTGCAACCTGACTCTACTCCTCTGAATTTTTATATTCCCAATGAAGCCCTGCCCATTAAGGGGCGAAATATCAGCCAAGAGGAGGCACTGGAGATCATTCAAAAAGCCCGAAAGCTCTTGGGTGAAGATCGACTCTTGATGGTGGCAGGGGGGCGAGAGTTGCTCTTTGGTGGCAATGAAAAGGCGATGTTTGATGCGGGGGTGAACTCCATTGTGATTGGTAACTATCTGACCACGTCGGGGGATGCCCCCAATCAAGATCGGGCAATGCTAAATCGTGTGGGCTACACGGTTGCCACCAGCTGTCATGGAGAGTGATATTCTCCACATACTAACCCTCTCTTTGGTGTTGGTATTCTCTCCTTATCTCTCTACGTATCTTAAATTCCCCACTGCCCCCATTGAAATCATCTTAGGCTCGCTACTGGCATTTGCAGGGATTATCAGTGTGGAGCAGGGGGATGAGACGGTTATTTTTGACCTCATGGCGGAGGTAGGATTTCTCTATTTGATGTTTTTGGCAGGTTTGGAGGTTAATCTTCGCAGTATCTTGAAAATAGAGCGATCCTATCTTACCCGTTCACTGGGCTTCCTCTCCACGCTGATTCTCTTGACCATTGTGGTGGGACATTTTATCTTGCATCTCAATCCCATTGTAGTCGCAGCACTCCCCTTGATCTCCTTGGGACTGTTGGCATCACTCTCCAAGGAGTATGGCAAAGATCAAGCGTGGATCAAAGTAGCACTTTTGGTTGGGGTCATTGGGGAGGTGCTGAGCATTACGTCGTTAACCATCTTGGAGGTCTCTGTTGCCTTGGGCTTTAGTATGGCACTGGTCTATAAACTGCTTCTGCTCATAGGGTTTTTGGGTATCATTGTGGGGATTTACTATCTTTTGCACCTTATTTTTTGGTGGTATCCCGAACTCAAAACCATCATGATGCCCCAATCTGATCTCAAAGATCAAGATATCCGTCTTGCCATGGGTATCTTTTTTATTATGATTGTCATTATGCGGTTGTTACATTTGGAGTTGGCATTTGGGGCGTTTATTGCAGGACTTTTTATCTCGACATTCTTTTATCATAAACGAGAGTTGGAACATAAAATGTCCAGTTTTGGTTTTGGGTTCTTGGTGCCTATCTTCTTTATTCATGTGGGGGCTTCGTTTGATTATGCCTATCTGACCACAGTATTGGGGACGGCCTTGAAGATTATGCTGGTCATGATTTTGATTCGCTTGCTCTCTTCACTCACCTTGGTACGCATTATTGGTCTACAAGATGCCCTGTTGGTAGGGCTTTCTCTTGCCATGCCGTTAACCCTCTTGATCGCCACTGCCACCGTGGGTTTTCATCATCATATTTTGGATGAGCATAGCTATTATGCCTTGATTTTAGCCTCATTGTTGGAGGTGATTTTTGTTATGATGGGGATTAAGTTTCTGCTTAAACGTTAAGCACCTTATTACTCTTTGGCATCGGTCCATTCAAGATACTGTTTGTGTAGTTTGGCATTTTCCTGTTTGAGGATGCGTGTCTCTTGTTTGAGGTGTGCATTTTTTTGTTGAAGATGTTGCAGTACTTGCAGGGAGTTATTGCCATAGATGAGATTGGCAACATAGACCCCCATCATGATCACAATGAGGGTTGTGACCAAAAATATTTTGAGAGAGAGACCCAAGATCTCCTCTATCTTTTTGATGCTGGGGGCAATATTTTCTAGCAATGTGGACATAGACTACTCAAAAACAGAAGCACCCAAGTACTCAAATTGACCCAACTCTCTCTCAATCTCTAAGAGACGGTTATATTTGGCGATTCTGTCACTTCTGGCGGTTGATCCTGTCTTGATCTCTCCTGTGTTGAGGGCGACCGCAAAATCAGCAATAAAGGTATCTTCACTCTCTCCTGAACGGTGTGACATGACACAGGCATAGCCATGACGTTGTGCCAATCGAATGGTCTGCATGGTCTCTGAAACCGAACCGATTTGATTGGGCTTGATGAGGATAGAGTTGGCAATATTTCGTTCAATTCCCTCAGAGAGAATGGCAACATTGGTAACAAAGAGATCATCTCCCACCAATTGTATTCGGTGACCCAATCGCTCAGTGAGGATTTTCCATCCCTCCCAATCATCTTCATCCAGACCATCTTCGATGGAACGGATAGGATATTTATCACAAAGATTTTCATAATACTCTACCAACTCTTCTGCGGTAAGCTCACGGTTTTCTGATTGAAGTACATACAACCCTTGATCATTGCAAATTTCAGATGCCGCTACATCCAGTGCCAAGACAATCTCTTCACCCGCTTTATAACCCGCCAGCTCAATGGCTTGCATGATCACTTCCAGTGGCTCTTCATTGTTGCGAAGGTTGGGGGCAAATCCACCCTCATCACCTACCGCGGTACTTTGACCCATATCGTGAATCACTTTTTTTAGATGTTGATAGATTTCTGATACCGCTTGAAGCCCCTCAGAGAAAGTATTGAACCCAATGGGCATAATCATGTACTCTTGGAAGTCTACCGAGTTATTGGCATGTTCTCCACCATTAATAATGTTAAACATTGGTACAGGTAAGGTGACCCCATTGGCACCACCAAGGTATCGGTAGAGGGGCATGCCCAATGATTTGGCTGCAGCTCGTGCCACTGCCATGGAGACACCCAATACTGCATTGGCACCCAATTCAGAGTAGTTCTCTGTACCATCAAGCTGTTTCATGGTGAGATCTACCTCTGCTTGGTTAAAGGGAGAGAGACCAATGAGGGCATCGGATATCTTCTCATTGACATTTTCACATGCCATGAGTACCCCTTTACCAAGGTATCTTCCCCCACCATCACGAAGCTCCAGTGCTTCTCTTTTCCCTGTACTTGCACCACTTGGTACAATGGCAGAAGCAACAGTGCCATCACTTAGGCTTACTGTTGCTTGAACAGTAGGGTTTCCTCGACTGTCCATTACTTCATTTGCTCTTACATCATCAATAAAAATCATGTTTCACCCTTCGATAATTTAATGGCAAAATTCTAACATATTGTGCCATAGAGATAAGTAATAGTGAAGTTAATAAATTTTAATATCTCTTGATCTACCCCATTGGTTACTCGGTATCACTCTCTTTGATCGCTTGAGAGTCCATGGTGAGCATGCTAGTAATGCCCAGTGCCTCTTTGACTTTGGCTTCGATCTCATCACGCAGGGCAGTGTCCTCTTTGAATTTGGCTTTGACATTCTCTTTACCCTGTCCGAGCTTTCCTTCTCCGTAGCTAAACCATGCTCCTGATTTGTCAATAATGTCAAGTTTGACCCCATAATCTACCAGCTCTCCCTCTTTGGAGATTCCCTCTCCAAACATAATGTCAAACTCTGCTTGTCTAAAGGGAGGAGCTACTTTGTTTTTGATGACTTTGGCTTTGACACGGTTTCCAATCTGAGAATCTCCCTGTTTGAGTGTGGCAATCCGTCGCACATCAATACGCACCGAAGCATAAAACTTCAACGCATTCCCCCCTGTGGTGGTCTCAGGAGAGCCATACCCCATCATCCCAATTTTCATACGAATTTGGTTGATGAAGATCACGGTGGTGTTGGTTTTGTGCAGTACGCCTGTGATCTTACGCAGGGCTTTGCTCATCAGACGGGCTTGGAGTCCAACCTGTTGATCGCCCATCTCTCCTTCGATCTCTGCTTTGGGGGTAAGGGCAGCAACTGAGTCCACCACAATTACATCCACCGCACCCGAGCGTGCCAAGGTCTCTAATACATCAAGGGCTTGCTCTCCAAAATCGGGCTGAGAGACCAAGAGATTCTCGACATCTACCCCTAAATTTTTGGCATAGAGTACATCCAAGGCATGCTCCGCATCAATAAAGGCACAGACTTTGTCATCGGCTTGTGCTGAAGCGGTAATCTGTAGTGCCAAGGTGGTTTTACCCGAACTCTCTGGTCCATAGATCTCCACCACTCTTCCCTCGGGTACGCCCCCGATACCCAGTGCCATATCCAGTCCCAATGAACCTGTACTAATCGCTGCAATGGGTTCAATCACTTTGTCTCCAAGACGAACTACGGTACCTTTTCCAAAAGTTTTGTCGATCTGTTTGAGTGCCATATCCAAGGCTTTTTGTTTGTTTGCATCCATAATAGTTAAATCCTTCTGAAATAGTTATGCTGTTATTTTAATAGAATTTTTTTCATCTAAGGCAAAATATGTCAAATTGTCATACTTTTTATCCAATTTTACTTTTGGATGCTTTTTTAGATAAAATACACAAAATAAAATAAAATAGGTTTTCCATGAAAAAAATAGAACTTGCCCACTCCCCTGATGCTGATGATATATTTATGTATTTTGCGATTAAATTTGGTTGGGTTGATACCAAAGATTATGAATTTAGTAACATTGGTTTGGATATTGAGACACTCAATAAAGAGGCGATGAAGGGGACGTATGATGTCACTGCCATTAGTTTTGGGATGTATCCATTTATCAAAGAGGAGTATGCCCTGCTTCGAACGGCAGTGAGTTTTGGGGATGGGTATGGTCCTAAATTGATCCGTCGCAAAGAGAAAAAACTCAAACGCAATTTCAAAGTAGCCCTCTCAGGTGAGTATACCACCAATGCGATGCTCTTTAAGCTCTACTATCCTGAGGCACGACCCGTCTATATGGACTTTTTGGAGATAGAGATGGCAGTGGTCAAGGGTGAGGTTGATGCGGGGGTGTTGATTCATGAGTCGATCTTGGATTTTGATGAGAGCTTGGAGGTGGAAAAAGAGATGTGGGATATCTGGGTAGAGCTAGCAGGGGAGGGACTGCCTCTTCCTTTGGGGGGGATGGCAGTTCGTCGTTCATTGCCTCTCAATCGTGCCATAGAGATAGAGAATATTTTGATTGAGGGAGTCAAGGTTGCCAATGATCGAAAAGAGGAGCTTTGTGTCAAGCTAGAGGCGGATGCACTGGTACGGATCTCTGATACGATGTTGACCAAGTATCTTGATATGTATGCTTCGGATGATTCGGTAGCACTCTCTGCGTTGCAACTTAAAGCGTTGGATAGGTTGTATGAGATTGGCTATGAGAAGGGCATTTATACCATGCCCCTAAAGACCGAAGATTACCTCATACCCAAAGAGTACGAGGCACTGCGTAACAGCTAGAGGATTACTCCTCTAAAAACTCCTTAGAGGGCTCCCCAAAGGGAGCAATGGGTTACTTAATTTTTTTCTCTTCGGTTTTGGTATTACCTTTGAGGTCAACCCATGTCATGACCAATGTGTCACCTTTTTTACCTTTGAAGGTAAATTTAAAGAGTGGATTTTTTGACAAGAATTGGCTTGTAGAGACATCATAAACCACTTTATCATTGACTTTTCCTGTCACATGTGTGATGAAGTTTGCCTCTTTACCTTTTTTCTTTGCTTGATCATAGGTCAACATATCATGTTTCGCCATCACTTTAGCTTTGACAACACCATCTTTTTCTTTTGCTTTGATTTTCATATTACCCATTGTAATTCCTTTCTATGTTTCTAGTTATTGATTTTTTGTGTCTGCTGTGAGGTTGGATTAACCTTCACAACCACCAAGTGCAACTTCAAGTTCATTGCTTGCTGTGTAGAGTTTTCCATCTTTACCTTCTACGACCACAATTACTTTTCCTGAACCCTTCATTTTGATTTTTACACTATAGTCAACAACACCACCTTCAGGAACAGTCCATGTGGCAACAGCACTTTCAGGGTTTACATCTTGTAAAAGTGTTACTGATTTTGCTTCAATATCACTTTTAATGGTTACTGGAACAGCTCCACCATTACTAGCAACTTTAGGTGTTTTAACTGTGATTTTATCACTTACTTCAGGTTTAGCATCTCCATAGAGTGCAGCAATTGCATCATCTACACTTTTAGCAGTCCATGCTTTTGGCTTCTCTTTTCTGTAGTCCAGCGCACTGAGTGTCATGGGTGCAAGTGCAGCTACTGCTAGACCTAAACCTAAAAATTTTCTTCTGTTCATCGTAAAAATCCTTTCTTGTTTTGATGATTGGTGACACAATTTTAGTTTAAAATTGTGTTGTATTTGTTGAATTAAAATGATAAGTTTTTTTAATTTAAAACCATCACTATAATCAATTCACAAGAAGTATAAATACTAATTGTGAATTATTTGTGGAAAGATAAATCTTATCTAAACCTATTTGCTATTTTCTATCATATAGTCTACAGCAGCCTTGAATTGAGCATCACTGAGATCCATATTACCACCTTTGGGAGGCATGGCATTGATTCCTGAGATACCATTGGCATACACTTTATCAATCCCTTTTTCAAGTTTTTTAGCCCATGCTTTTTTGTTCCCGACATTGGGGGCACCCATGGCATCGGTGGCATGACAGACAGAACAGCTGGCTTCATACGTGGCTTTACCTGGATGCTCTTTTTCTCCTGCCTTTTTAGCTGGTAAGTTTCGCTCAACAGACATTGGTGGATGGAAATCTTTCATCTCTACTTTAATTCTTGCAAGTTTTGGTTTACCTTCGAAACAGTCCTTCATACAGCGTGTTCCATTCCCATAGTTGCTGTAGTCGTTGTAGAACTTACGAACATTCTCTAGTCCATCTTTGCCATCAATTTTAGGAATAAATCCATCTTTGTTTGGCATAACGATTTTCATAAACTTCTCTCTATCAAGTTCATAATCATCTTCGAGAAGTTCTCCATCAATTTTGAGTTCATTGATAGAGAGAATATAGGCACTTAAGGCATAAACTTCATCATTGGTTAGACTCATTGGGGCAGGGTGTGGCATTCCTGTTTTGATGTACCACCATAGGGTACTTGCATGGGGCCAATAGGTACCAAATACACGAATCGGACCCTCTTTGTCTGGCTCAGTTCTTTGATTGGTTAAGGTTTTTTGTCCCTCATAGGCATTTCCTTTGGCCAGTGATGGATATCCTCCTCCACCTGAACCAAAGTCACCATGACAAGAGGTACATTTCTCTTCATAGAGTTCATCTCCCTCTTCTACGGTTCCTTTTCCCTCAGGAAGACCTGTTCCATCAGGCATGACATCAATATTCCACGCTTTGATCTCATTGGCAGTGGGGGTACGACCAAAGGTATATCCACCTTTGAGGGTATTTTCATTAATGGCATAGCTAGAGGTTTTTCCTGCTTTGATAGGATAGGTCACTCCACCATCAATCACTTTTTTACCATTTTCGTACGTTTTAGAAGCACCTTCAGCCATAAGAGCTGTTGATGTTAGTGCCAGTGCAGCTGTTGCTGATAGTAATAATTTATGATAAGACTTGAACATTGTTCACCTCTCCTTTCGCTGTAACTTCCCAAGTATGGATACCATTTCTGTGATAAACAGATTCAACACCCATAACTTCTCTCTCATGTTTAACCGTTGGTTGAATATGTCCACCATCATCTCTCGCACGGCTAGAAAGAAGCAGAGGTTTACCCTCATATTTGTACATAAATGAGAATCGTGTCCATGATTTTGGAAGCACCAACCCTTTGAGGCTTGCCTCTTGCCAGTTTTTACCACCATCAAGAGAGATATCAACCCCTTCAATGGTACCCATACCACTCCATGCCAAACCTTGAATCTCAACCAAGTCACCTTTTTTGAGATCTGTCCATGGTTTCTCAGGACATGGAGAGGTAATAATGGAGTTGACTTCATTGGCATAGAAGTGTTGAATGGCTTTACCACTCTTTTTGAGTGCTGTATATTTGGCAGTCTCCTCTTTGGCATAGAATGGCTCAGAGGCAAACTCTAGTCGGTTCAACCATTTAACACAGAGGTTTCCTTCCCAACCTGGTACAAGTAATCTGATAGGATACCCTTGTTCTGGTCTCAATGCTTCACCATTTTGACCCCATACGACCATGGCATCATCAAGTACTTTATCAATAGGAATGGTTCTTCCCATGTGAGAATTATCAGCACCCTCTGCAAGCATCCAACGGGCATCAGGTTTTAGACCCAAATCTTTAAGAATGGTTTTGAGGTAAACCCCTGTCCATTGCGCACAACTCATCATTCCCATGGCAAATTGAATGGAGTTAAATTGTGGTCCTCTCCACTCTGGTCCACCATTGGCAGGACACTCGATAAAGTGAATTTGACTAACGCTGGGGTATCGCTTAAGCTCATCCATGGTGAGTACAAGAGGTTTCTCTACCAAACCATGAATCATAAGACGATGTTCATTGGGATCAATATGGGCAACCCCACCATGATCACGGTTAAAGAAGAGACCATTGGGTGTAATGATACCCATTGACTCTTGAATTGGACACATCGCAATAGAGGCTTGGTAGTTTCCTGAAGAGAGAAGTTTGGTATATCTTCGGGTGTTGTTATGCTCATATGGAGAAGGAACCCCGTAGAGATTTTTGGTGATAGGATCACCCAGTTTAGTCCCCCAAGGTTGCTCTTCCATAATGGCTGGGTCATCTTTGGCACTTAGTTCAACAGGGGCTAAGATACTGGTTGCAGCGACAGCACTGGCTGAATAGGCAGCAGCTTTTTTGAAAAAATTTCTTCGACTCATTAGCTCAATACTGCTATCAATGTCAGATGCTAAATGGTCTTCTGAAGCTTTAGTCATTTTAGTCATTTGTCCTCCTTTAAGATTTTGGTATTTTCTTCGAATACCGTCGGAACAACATGATTATAATCTAATAACATTTGAAAAGTCAATAAATTATATTTATAGTTTGTAGAAAAAATAGACAGTTTACTTCTTTTTGAGCATATAAATATGATCTTTTGATGATAATTATAAGTATAAGTTATTTATTGAGCGAAAAAGTGAGGGAATATCTCTGATTTTGTCCATTATCCCCCTTTTAAATAATTTATATTTATTTGCTAGATAAGTATTATTTACGATTGTCATGTGTATAATTGAAACATATTATAAGAAAAAAAGTATTGATAAATATTTGAAAATATTCTAACTCTTTTTATTCTTTCCTAATTATTCTAAATAAAATTAATTTATTTTTTTAAAATGGAGTGTCTTACAAATTCACAGAGACATTTGAATCGTCTGTTTTTTGTCAAGTGGTGAAGATATTGGCTATAGGTCATGTTTTGTTCATCTAAAAAAGCATGTAGATAGGTAAAGGCACTCTCCATACCATGTTTTTTTTCTATTTCATAAAGCATTTTATAGAGGGGTTCAATGACATTAATAACTTGTTCAGGAGCCTGTTTCCCATATGCTACATAAGAGACAAGATTATTATCATGATCTTTTTGTGGTTTCCACTCTACCATACTCCAATAATATTTATTGTCATTGGTTTTATTTTTCATAATGGCTTGAATGGGAAGACCCCGTTGAATGGTTCTCCAGATAATATCAAAAATGGTTTTTGGCATATCAGGGTGTCGTATGATACTATCAGGTTTATTGATAATGGAAGCTCCCTTGAAGCCATTAATTCTCATAAAGGTTGAGTTACAGTAGATGATGTTTCCCTCTGTATCGGTTCGACTAATAACAACTTCTTGATAGGCACATTTGATTTCATAGTTCATACTCATTATAATACTCCTCTTTGCCTAAAATATTATTTATTATGTTTAAATATTATACTTTATTAAAAATTATCATTCTATTATATATTGAATATAGATAATGATTTTAAGTAATATAGAAGTTGGAATAGCCATCGTTTTTTATGGATTTATGATATCCAAAGAGAGTTGATGTGATCCAATGTGTAAAATAAGTCTGTTTTTGAATGCTTGTTTTGCGGTGATCTTGATGGTATTTTTATCGACAAAATTGATATCCAAACTGGCGGGATATCTCAGACTTGGTAGGATATCATGTGGTGAATGAGGGGGAAAATAAAAAATGGCAGCTTCTCCTTTGATAAGTTTAAAGTGATGATGCTTAGCCGTAACAGCATAGAGCGGTTCTTGAAAAGTTCGGGTCTTAAAGTGCCATGTTTTTTCTTCTCTCTTCTTGTCGGCTTTATATTGAATTTTAACTTTATAGGTATGGTTCCATGCCAAACGTTGTAAAGGGAAAAGTGCAAATTCAAATTTTTTGAGTTTGTGATTGGGATCGGTTTGTTGGTTATATTGTAGGGTATCGGTTAGCTCTTTACCTGTGGAATCATAGAGTTTGAAACTGAGCATTTCAATGCTTTTGAAGTGTGATTCATCAAAACTGACACTGATGGGAAAGCCACTCACACTGTGTTCAGGTAAAGGATCAGGAAGCTCCTCATAAAAGGCAGGAGGAATATCACTTTGTCCATTATAGGGGTAAGTGATGAGCGGATGATTGAGTTTGCTATTGCTGTTGATGGCGTTGAAAAAACGCTTTTTT
>Ga0256828_1002239_pt1 | contig 11639 bp, 10 predicted proteins | sample CV88metaG_FD_185993 | JGI IMG/M metagenome (GOLD analysis project Ga0256828, IMG submission 185993) | Hydrothermal vent microbial communities from East Pacific Rise, Pacific Ocean - CV88 | ecosystem: Environmental > Aquatic > Marine > Hydrothermal vents | place: Pacific Ocean: East Pacific Rise... | reverse complement strand
TGGATGATATGCAAGTTGGTGTTCAAGCAAGACTTATGTCTAAGGCTCTACGAAAAATTACAGGTATTTTAAATAAAATGAATTGTACTGTAATATTTATCAATCAAATCAGAATGAAAATAGGTATGACAGGATATGGATCTCCTGAAACAACAACAGGTGGAAATGCTTTGAAATTTTATAGTTCAGTAAGACTTGATATAAGAAGAATTGCTACATTAAAACAAGCAGAACAAAGTATAGGGAATAGAACAAGAGTTAAAGTAGTAAAAAATAAAGTTGCACCTCCTTTTAAACAAGCAGAATTTGATATTATGTTTGGAGAAGGTATTTCTAAACTTGGAGAGTTAATTGATTATGGTGTTAAACTTGAGATTGTAGATAAAGCTGGAGCTTGGTTTAGTTACAATGATGCAAAAATAGGGCAAGGGAAAGAAAATTCAAAACAATTTTTAAAAGATAATCCAGAAATTGCCAATGAAATTGAACAAAAAATTTTAGAAGCTATGGGTGTAGTTGATCCTAAAACAGAAGAATAATAGTAAATTATAAGTATTTAATCTTATGTATGGTATGATACATAAGATTTATACATAAAGGAATATTATGAGTGCAAATGATGTAAGAAAAAATTTTGTTTTTAAAAAAGAGGTTGCTATGCATCTTGAAGAGTTAGCAAAAAAAGAAAATACTTCTATGACAGCAGTTGTTCAAGATTTGATTGAAAAAAAATATGAAGAATTAAGTGTACAAGAAAAGCTTGATGCACTTTATGCTTTTGCAGGTAGTGGAAATGGACTTTTTGGAGATTTAACTATCCAAGATATTAAGGCAAATATGGATGTGTAGTTGCAAAAGAGTCTTTATAGATGCCAATATTTTTATAGATGCAAATGATAATAGTAGAGAAACATATATAAAATCTCTTTCTATTTTAGATTATTTGGTTATGAATCAGGTTTCTATATATACAAGTTGTGATCTTATTACTACCATTTATTATATTTTATCAAAAAAAGATAAGAAAAAAGCTCTAAGTAGTATTGAACAGCTTAATAAAATATGTAAAGTTATAGATTTTTCAAATATTGATATAGCCTCTACTTGTGCATTGATGAGAAAAGATAGTGATTTTACAGATTTAGAAGATACTATACAGTATATTTTAGCTAAAAGAGAAAATTGTGATATGATAATATCAAATGATAAAAGATTTATAAGTAAAGATATAAAGCTTCTAAGTAGTGTTGAATTTTGTGAAAAATTTATCCCTATGAAATAGAAAGTATTAAAGATTATGCAAGATATTATTAAAAAATTGGATTTAGAAGAGTATATTTTAAAATTGCAAGGTTTATTTGCAAGGGAAAAATCTGTAATTTTACAAGGTGATATTAATATTCACCATAAGCTTATTAAAGAGATAAGCAATTATAATTTTAAACAACCACTTAGTGTAGAAAATTTAGATGAACAACTAATCAAATTAACAAAACAAGCTACATTAAAATTAGATGAGATATATCAGTTTGTAAAAATTATCAATTATTTTTTATATGTGTTAAATTTTGAGCTTGATGGTAAATTAAAAGAATGGATAGAAAAAATTATTATCCCTGTGTCATTGCAAAATATATCTAAGAGTTTTGATACTAAAGGTAATATTTTACAAGGTGTAAGTGAAGAATTAGATAATATTAATATCCATATTTATAATAATAAACAAAATATCAAAGATTCGTTGTATAAAATTATGAATAATAAAAAACTTCAACCATATCTTATAGATCATCAAGTGCATCTTGTACATTCTCAACAAACAATTTTAGTTCGTGGTGGATTTAACCATTTTCTAAAAGCTAAAGTATTAGATAGAAGTAATGCTGGTTTTTTTTATGTAGTTCCACATAGTATTGAGCAATTAAAACAAAAGCAAGAAGATTTACTTAATACAAAAGATGAATTGATTTTGAAACTTGCAAAAGAATATTCAGGAATTTTACTTAAAAACTTACCATTTTTAAAATTTATAAACAAAGAATTTGATAGATTTGATCATTATCTTGCAAGAGTTAATTTTGCTAAAACAGATGATAAAAATTTTATTTTACCAACTAAAAATATCAAAAATGAAAAACTTGTTGATTTTGTACATCCTGCACTACATAAGGCAAAGCCTGTGAATATTGATTGTTCTAAAAAAGTTATTATGATAACAGGGGTAAATGCAGGTGGTAAAACTATGCTTTTAAAATCTATTTTAAGTGCAGCTTTTATGGCAAAATATCTTATCCCTTTTAAAGCTCATCATACTACAAAAATAGGGCATTATAAAAATATACTTGCTGTTTTGGATGATCCACAAAGTGTTAAAAATGATATTTCAACTTTTGCTGGGAGAATGGTAGAGTTTTCTAAATTATTTACAAAAAATAATGCAATAGTCGGAGTAGATGAGATAGAACTTGGAACAGACAGTGATGAAGCTGCAAGTTTATTTAAAGTAATCATTGAGCATTTAATTAAAAAAGATATTAAAATTATAATCACTACACATCATAAAAGATTAGCTTCACTAATGGCTTCTTATGATGAAGTGGAGCTTATAGCTGCACTTTATGATGAAAAAAACAGACAACCAACTTATCAATTTTTACAAGGGACTATTGGGCAAAGTTATGCTTTTGAAACTGCATTGAGATATGGTATCGCACTTAATATTGTAAATGAAGCAAAAGATGTATATGGAAAAGACAAAGATAAACTCAATGACTTAATAGCACGAAGTAGTAAACTTGAGTTAGAGTATAAAAAGAAACTTGAAATTTTAGATAATAAAATTGCTAAAAATGATAGATTAAAAAAATCATTACAAGATGAAAAGGAAAAAGTTGATAAAACTTTGCAAGAGTATAAACAAACTTTGCAAAAAGAGTATGATATAGCTATAGATGAGGCAAAAAAAGCTATAAAAGCAACATCTTCACAAGAAGCACATAGATTTTTAAATAAAGCTCATCAAAAATCAAAATCTATAAAAATTGATAAAGTGGAACAACAAAATATAGAGTTTAAAGTTGGGGATAGAGTAAAATACAATGAAACAAAAGGAGTAATTTTATCAATCAAAGGTAAGAAAGTCTTTTTTCAAAGTGATGCTGGTATGAAAATACAAGTTTTAAAAACAGATTTAAAACCAAGTGGAAATCCTATAAAACCAAAGATCAAACCTAAAACTTTTGTAAAAGTGGCAAAACCACAAAAAGGGGATATTCAAATAGATCTGCATGGGCAAAGGGCAGATGAAGCTATAGAAAATCTTGACAAATTTTTATCAGATTGTTTAATAAATGGTTTTGATGAGATTTTGGTTTATCATGGTATAGGTACAGGTAAATTATCTCATGCAGTAAAAGAGTTTTTAAGAATCCACCCTAAAGTAGCTGATTTTACAGATGCACCGTATAATCAAGGTGGTTATGGTGCTACTTTGGTTAGGTTATGAAAAATCTACAAGAAGAACTGAATTTATTATATCAACAAAAAAAGCAATTAGAAAATAAAATTGCATCTTTGGAAAAACAAATTCAAAATAATAGTAGTTTTGAATTTATCTTAAAAGATGCAATATATATTAATCTATCATTGCTTTCAACTGAACTTATCAATGAACTAAAAGCATTAGCAACATTTGATAATCCTCAAATAGAAGTGTTGCAAAGTTTGAGAAAACCCACATATAATATCCCAAGGAAAATATATAGTTTTAAACTATCAAATCAACAATTAATCTTGCCAAGAGGCTTGATGAGAGATGTTATATTGCTACTAAATAGTTATAATATTGCTTATAAACTAAAAGATGAAAGGGTAGTAAAAAAGCATAAATTTCCTTTGGTATCATATACTCTAAGAGATGAACAATCCAAAGCTTGTGAAGCTATAAATAAAAAAGATTTTTCTATTTGTATTGCACCACCTGGTTTTGGTAAAACTTTAATTGGTGCTAAAATGATAGAATTAAGAGGGGTAAATACACTTGTAGTTGTTAATAAAAATATGCTTTTGGATCAATGGATTGAACGGTTTGTAGAATATTTTGGGTACAATAAAAAAGAGATAGGTTTTTTAGGCAAAGGGAAAAATAAACTAAATAACATACTTGATATAGCTACTATGCAAAGTTTAAAAAACAATCAAAATATTATCAAAAATTATTCTTTTGTGATCGTTGATGAGTGTCATCATATACCTGCTTTGACTTTTGAAAAAATTATTGATAATTTTATGGGTAAATATATACTTGGACTTAGTGCAACTCCAAGAAGAAAAGATGGAATGGATCCTATTTTATTTCAACAACTTGGAAATATAGCTTATGAAGTTAAAAAGAAAAAACAGTATGGGAAACATATTGTAAAAGTTATAACAACAAATTTTGTAAGTGAAGTGGATAATTTTGCACAACTTATTACTGAAATTATCAATGATACACAAAGAAATCAAATTATAGTAGAACAAATTATCAAATATCAAAATAGAAAAATACTACTTTTAACAGATAGGATTGAGCATATTGAAAATCTGGAGATTTTATTGCAAAATCATAATATTTCATATCTTACTATTCATGGAAGTTTAGATAAAAAAACACAAGAAAAAAATATGAAAAAGGTAGAAAATAGTAATTTAATACTTGCAACAACATCATATTTTGGAGAGGGGATAGATTTTCCACATCTTAATACAATTATTTTCGCTACACCTATCTCATTTCATGGCAGACTTGTACAATATCTTGGTAGGATAGGAAGAGGTGGAGATGATTGTTTAGCGATAGATATTTTAGATGATAAAAATAATTTTACAAAAAGTGCTTTTAGAAAAAGAAAAGAGGGATATTATCAGTTGCATTATATGTTTCAGTAATTATATAGAGATACTGTAAATATAAGAAATATATCTATATTTAAAACTTAAATCTTATTCCAAATGCAAGAAAGCTACCTTCAATATCATATTTTGTATTTATAGTTTCATTTCCTTTTTGAATAGTTTCTTCATATATACCTGGAAGCATATATTCATAAGATAATATAAAATCTATATTTCTATTTTCAACAATTGTTTTAAATCCTAATGAAAAAGTTTTTTGATTTTTTAATTGTATTATTTCTTCTGATATACCAGACATACTTATATCTGTTAAATAATTATATTTAATAAAAAAACCATATTTTTTATTTTCAATATATTTTAAAACTGGTAATTCTATAAAATAAATTTTATTTATATTTGTCCCTGCACCATTAGACAATGAACCAATACCAAAAGATGGTTCAATAACCATCTTTTGTAAATATTTAAAAGAATAACCAATATTTAGATTAAAACCATAAAATCCTCCATCATTAGAACCACCTTCATAATAATAATTTTCAGAATTCTTTTTATAATTATATTCTGTTGTATTCTGTATAATAGAGTTATTTAATGTAAAATCTATAAAATATGTATTTGCATAAATATTTAAATAGAAAAAAATTATAAGAACAATTATTTTTTTCATTTTATATCCAACTTAATTTAATATATACTATTATAATTATATATGTTTTCCCCTTAATTATAAAGATTTGAAGTTGCTTAACTACCTTTAAAGGCAAGTTTTAATACTATCAAGGTATAATACAAGATATTTCAAAAAAGGATAATTGTGATAGCTATTGTTGATTACAATATGGGAAATCTTGCAAGTGTTTACAATGCTTTGAAATTGATTAATAAAAAAGCAGATATTGTAAGTGATCCTGATAAATTAAAAAATTATGATAAAGTAATTTTACCTGGTGTTGGAGCTTTTAAAGATGCAATGGAGCATTTGGAACAAACAAATTTAAAAGATGCTGTATTAGAATTTGCTACAAGTGGAAAGTATATGTTGGGTATTTGTTTGGGTATGCAACTTCTTTTTGATAGTAGTGAAGAATTTGGAAAGACTTCAGGATTAGGCTTAATTTCAGGTAGTGTAGTGCCATTTGATAAGTCAAAAATGGATATGAATGAACATAAAATTCCACATGTTGGTTGGAATAAAGCTTTTAATAAACAATCAAAACTTTTTGAAAATGTACAAGATCCATATTTGTATTTTGTGCATTCTTTTCATGCTGTCTGTGAAGATAAATATACTTTGGCAACTACACATTATGGATATGATTTTACAAGTGCAGTGGTTAAAAATAATATTTTTGGTTTGCAACCACATCCTGAAAAATCTCATGATAATGGGATACAAATATTAAAAAATTTTACACAATTATAAAGGACAATAAACAATGGATATTTTACCAGCGATTGATTTAAAAGATGGAAAAGCAGTAAGACTTAGCAAAGGGTTAATGGATAGTGCAAAAATATATAGTGATGAGCCTTGGCAAGTTGCAAAAAGATTTGAAGAGTTAGGTTCAAAATGGCTTCATATAGTTGATTTAAACGGTGCATTTGCTGGTGAACCTGCAAATTTAGAACAAATTAAGAAAATTCGTCAAAATTGTAACCTAAAAATAGAACTTGGTGGTGGAATTAGAGATGAAGAGACTATCAAAATGTATGTTGAACTTGGAGTTGATAGACTTATTTTAGGATCTATTGCAGTAAAAAATCCACAATTTGTAAAAGATATGGCTGCAAAATACCCAATTGCAGTTGGTATTGATGCTAAAGATGGTATGGTAGCAGTTGAGGGTTGGGCTGAAGTTAGTTCAATGAAAGCTGTTGATTTAGCAAAAGAATTTGCAAATGCAGGTGTGAAAGCTATTATTTGTACAGATATTAGCAAAGATGGTATGTTGTGTGGTGTTAATGTAGAATTTACTCAATCTATATCTCAAGCAAGTGGGATAGATACTATTGCAAGTGGTGGAGTAAAAGATATCAATGATATAAAAGCTTGTAGAGACAATGGCAATATAGCAGGGGTAATAGTAGGTAAAGCTTTTTATGAGGGTACTTTAGATTTAGAAGAAGCATTTAAAGAATTAAAGTAAGAGTTAAAATTTGAATAAAATATTAGTAAATTTTATCGTAAAACAATATTTAAAATATGATAATAAAAATCCATTTATAAGTATTAGTGCTATTTTAGCTTTTATAGGTGTGTGTGTAGGTGTTATGGTACTTATTGTTGCCATGGCAATTATGAATGGAACAGCAAAAGAGTTTAAAGATAAACTTTTTACTATGAATTATCCTTTGAGTATTTATCCTAAATTTCAAGGTGGAGTTAATGAAGAATTATTAACCAAACTTGAAAAACAGTTTCCAAATTTACAATTTTCCCCTTATATATCTTCTCAGGTTATGTTACAAAGTGATAATGAAATGGCAGGTGGAATTTTGTTTGGAGTAGATCCTGTCAAAGAAGCACAAATTAATAAAATTTATAAAGAAGCTACTAAAAATATTTCAAAATTAAATAAATATGATATTATTACAGGTAGTGGGATAAAAGATGATTTAATACTTCGCAATGATGAAAAAGTAACAGTATATTTTACATCACTAAATCCAAATGGTTTTGCTATGATGCCTAAATTAAAACGATTTAGATTTAAAGGTTTTTTTAAATCAGGTCTTACTGCTTATGATAAAGCTTATTCTTATACTTCTATAGAAGCTTTAAGAACAATTTTGCATAAAGAAAAAACTAGTTTTGATGGTATTCATATTTATAGTGATAAACCAATGAAAGATATTAAATTAATAGAAAAAGCATTGCCTCAATATGGAGTTGGAGTTATTGGTTGGTGGCAACAAAATGGTAATTTCTTTAGTGCAATGGCTTTAGAAAAAAAAGCTTTGTTTATTGTTTTGATGTTGATTATTTTAATAGCTTCTTTAAATATTATTAGTTCATTGCTTATGACTGTAATGAGTAGAAGAAAAGAGATTGCACTATTACTTTCAATGGGTGCTACAACACAAGAGATAAAAGCTATATTTTTTAAGCTTGGTATGGTTATAGGAGTAGGGGGTATTGTTTTAGGGACTCTTTTGGGACTTGGAGGAATTTATATTTTAGGACATTTTGATATTATTACATTACCTGCTGATGTTTATGCAACATCAAAATTACCTTTAGATTTAAGTTTAACAGATTTTATATCTATTATTATTGGTTCAACTGTGGTTGTAGTTTTATCATCATATTATCCTGCTTATAAAGCAACTAAATTAGATGTATTAGAAGTATTAAGGAATGAATAAACTAACTGCTTGTCCACTTGATTGTTATGATGCTTGTCAAGTTGTATGTAAAGATACCGTACCAAAACCAAATAATGATCAAATTACAAATGGTAAATTATGTAAATTATTTGGGTATTTGTTAAATGAAGATAATCTAACTACAACTGATACTACAAAACTTTTAAAACAAGTTGCAAATAAATTAAAAGAACCAAATCAAAAAGTTTTATATTATAAAGGTTCGGGAAATATGGGTGTAATGCAACATATTCCTAAACAATTTTTTAATAAAATAGGGGCTACTATCACTACAGGTTCATTATGTGATGGTGCTGGTGAAGCTGGGATTGAAATGGGTAGAGAAGTTGCAGTCAATCCTCCACTTGATGAGCTGTTAAAAGCAGAAGTTATTATTGTATGGGGTAGAAATTTAACAGTAACTTCATCTCATATTTACAGATTAATCCAAAATAAAACTTTTATTACTATTGATCCAAGAGTTACAAAAATTGCAACTTTATCTGATATTCACTTACAAATTACACCAAAAGGGGATATGCTACTTGCAAATTTATTGTATAAAGGATTTATAGAAGATGAAGAAGCTACTTTATTACATATATCTTCAGATGATTTTTATGATTTATTAAAAATTTTAGAAACAAAAAAAGTTGTTTTTTTATTGGGACTTGGAGCTCAAAAGTATTTTTATGGAGCAGATATTTTTCATAGTATAGAAAAGTTGGCCTTTTCATTATCTAATTTAGTTGGAGTATGGTATATAGCAAATAGTGCTTATCCTTTTGAAAATAAAATTATACCAACACTTAAAAATACTACACCAATAGCATCTGTAAATTTTAATGAATATGATATTATTTTTATTCAAGGAGCAAATCCTGCTATTTCTGCACCAAATAGTTCATCAATCATAGATGCTTTGGAAAAAAAATTTGTTATATTTTTTGGGACAACTTTTAATGAAACAGCAAAATATGCTAATATAATAATCCCTGCAAAAACTTTTTTACAAAAAGATGATGTTAGATTAAGTTATGGACATGATCAAGTTACTTTTTGTAAAACAGTTCAATCAACAACAAAAGCTGTTAGTGAATATGAATTTACACAATTTATGTTTCAAGAGTTTGATTTTGATGGTTTATTATCTATTCAAGAGTATTTAGAACCATTTAAAACAATAACAAATCCAAAACCTATAATTGATTTTAAAAATTGTGATACTATAGATGTTCGACCACAAATATTAGATGTTAATCAATATTATCTCATCACAGCCAAATATTCTAATAGTTTAAATTCTCAATTTAAAGTTGATCCTTATGCTTATGTTCATCCAAATTTGGGATTAAGTGATAATCAATTTGTAAGAATTTTATCTGATTATGGGATTATTCAGATAAAAGTAAAAAATGATTCTTCTTTGCATCCAAAATCTATTTTAATATACAGTGGAAATCCTAAAGTAAATATATTAACCCCTAATAAAATAAGTCAAAAAGGTAATAATGCAATCTTTCAAGAAGTGATTTTAACTTTAAAAGCACCACCTACAAGATATACAAATATTGATGAAGATGGTGTTATTACAGTTACAAATTTAAAAGGGCAAAGAAAAGCAAGTATTATTGTAAATAATTTTTATTCATTATTAACTATTATTATTATGTCTGTTGTTATTATTTGGTATGTTAATTATATCTTGCCTGAACAAAAAAAAATAAATCAAAAATATAATAAGATAGATTATAGACAACAACAGATAAAATTATCACATAAATTACATAAGGAACATTAATGCCACATAGACAGATCATTACTGCACCCAATATTATTATTGTATTGACTATTTTTGGATATTTTATTCAAACTTCTATACCAAATGGTTCACTTTGGATGGGACTTAATATATTTTTTTTACAAAATCATTTATATTATCAAGTTATTTCTACAATGTTTGCTCATGGTGGAGTTGAACATTTATTGATGAATATGCTTGTATTATGGCAAATAGGTAATTTATTAAATCATTATATTGGTACTTTTAGATTTTTGATTTTATATTTTATAGGTGGTATTCTTACATCTATTGGTACACTTGGTTATATGTATTATTTTAATCAATGGGCAAATGTTATTGGTGCAAGTGGGGCTATTAGTGTTCTTATTGGTTATATGGCTTTAAAAGATAAAAGTCAACGAAGTGGTCTTCTTGTATGGATTTTTTTAATATCGTTTATTCCATTATTTTTAGGTATGCCTGTTGCTTGGTATGCACATTGTATAGGATTTATTATTGGTTGGATAATAGGATATCTAATCTAATTAAAATCTTTCTAAAATATTATATGCAGTATCTCTTTTAGCAGGATTTTCCCCTATATCTTTAATAAGTTCTATCATCTGTTGTTGATTCATACTATTTGTAACTCCTGCTGCACTTACAACATTTTCTTCCATCATAGTACTTCCTAAATCATTTGCACCAAATTTTAGTGCCATTTGTCCAATATAACTTCCTTGTGTTACCCATGAAGATTGAATATTTTTAAAATTATCTAAATAAAGTCTAGCAACTGCTAGAAGTCTTAAATATCTATTGCTACTTTGGGGTTGAATATTTGGTATCTCACGAGCAAGTTGTGTATGAGCTGATTGAAAACTCCACATAATATAAGCTCTAAATCCACCTGTTTTATCTTGAAGTTCTCTAATTTTTTCCCAATGAGATATAATTTGTTCATCTGTTTCAATTGTACCAAACATCATAGTTGCAGTTGATTTAATTCCCAACTTATGAGCCTCTTCATGTACTTTTAACCAATCTTTTGTGTCAAGTTTTTTAGGTGCTATTATATCTCTTACATCATCATTTAATATTTCAGCTCCAGCTCCTGGAATTGAAGCTAAACCCTTATCTTTAAGTCGTTGTAAAACTTCACTATAACTTATTTTTGAAATTTTTGCTATAAAATCAATTTCAATAGCACTAAATCCATGAATTGTAATAGTTGGATATTTTTTATGAATATGTTCAACAAGATCTTCATAAAATTCAATTTTTAGTTTTGGATGAACTCCACCTTGAAAAAGTATCTGTGTTCCACCAATTTCAAGTAATTCTTCTATTTTTTTATCTATCTCTTCATAAGTTAAAACATAAGCATCTGCATCTTTTTCTTTTCTATAAAATGCACAAAATTTACAATCAACCCAACAAATATTTGTATAATTGATATTTCTATCTACTACAAAAGTTGTAACTTTTTTAGGATGTAGTTGAAGCTTTTGTTCACTTGCCATAATTCCTAAATCTATTAATGAAGCATTTTGTAAAAGTTCTAATGCTTCTTGATTACTTAATCGTT
>Ga0256828_1002238_pt1 | contig 11643 bp, 10 predicted proteins | sample CV88metaG_FD_185993 | JGI IMG/M metagenome (GOLD analysis project Ga0256828, IMG submission 185993) | Hydrothermal vent microbial communities from East Pacific Rise, Pacific Ocean - CV88 | ecosystem: Environmental > Aquatic > Marine > Hydrothermal vents | place: Pacific Ocean: East Pacific Rise... | reverse complement strand
GGCAAACAGCTTTAGAGATGAGAAAATCACCTTCAGCTTTTGTATGTTCAAGACAATCTTTAGCACTTTTACCTGAGGGTGTTGTAGGTGATGCTTCTCGTGGTGGTTATCTTTTAGCAAGTGATAATGATGCCGTTATTACACTTATGGCTTCAGGAAGTGAAGTGGAACTTGCCTTACATGTAAAAGAGGCACTCAATGAAAAAGGTGTTCCTGCAAATGTAGTTTCTGTTCCTTGTTATGACCTTCTTATCGAGCAAGATCAAGCATACATTGATAGTATCATAGATAAAAATACAAAAAGAGTAGCCATAGAAGCTGCGCGTGGACTTGAGTGGTACCGTTTAGCTGATGAGGTTATAGGTATGGATAGTTTTGGCGCTTCTGCTCCAGCATCACAACTCTTTGAAAAATTTGGTTTTACGGTAGAGCAGATTTTAGAAAAGATAAAGTAAAATTTTTTGTGGCACTCTTATGTGCTACAAAGTTAAAATCTCTATTGCATTACTCTTGTAGCCATAGTAACGCTTCTTTTTCGCTTTGAAAATATTGAATTTTACCGGAAGTAAACCAATCCGCTATTTTTGAAAGTTTTTCTTGCCATGCATTGTGGCCATAAAGAGCTATTTTTCTAAAATCATTTCCATGTTTAAGTCCTATTTTAAAGTCATCCCATGCTGCGCGTAATTCCCATCCTTCAAAATCACTAACATCCATAAGAATATCTGCTTCTACATCTTTTTGACTAAGAAGTGCTTTGTCTATAATAGGTATAATAAGCTCATAATCTTCATGCGTTAAAATACCTATAGCTTTCATTGTGATAAAAATTTTATCATGTAATTTTTCAATACCAATACTAATGCCATGTCTTTGCATTATTCATCCTTTTATACTTTCTATATATAGCGTTTCACAAGAAAATCTAATTATAGCGTAAAACTATTTTTCTCAGAAGTCTAAAATTTAAGTGTAGTTTTCTTATAATGGCTTTTGATAGTAATTTTTAAATTGGGAAAATAGATGCAACAAGAGATTAAACAGTACTCGCTATGGATGGTGGATTTAGGAGATAAAAAATATGTAAAAGGTCATGAACAGTATGGGAATAGACCATTCTTTGTTATTAGTTCTACTGAATATAATAAAAATTCCAAGACGCCTATTGGTTTCTTTGCCTCAACAAGTGAAAAAAAAGCACAAAATAAATATTCATTAGATATAGATAAAAAAGGTTCTATTAATATTAGTCAAATAAGAACATTAAGTCAAGAAAGATTTAAAAAATGTATAGATGAAATACACTCTTCAGATTTAGAAGCTAAAATCTTATCTACTTTCATAAATCAAATAATTCTTAATGGTAAGTTCGATGATGATATTTTTATAGAAACTTTTAAAGAACAAGGTACTAAACAAAAAATAGCTCATTTATTTACTTAAAAATAGTGTAGGAGTTCAACTCCTATAAAGATAATACCCAAAAATAATATAGATGTAATGAGTACGAGTGCTGTAACAATTTTTGGTTCACAGTCGTAAAGGGATGCCAGATTTACATTGGCAATGGCAAGTGGCATGAGTAGTTCTATAAAAATAATTCCTTTTATCATAGAGTCAAGTTCTATATTGTAGAGGATTAGAAAAGCAATAGATGGTAGTAAAATAAATTTAAAAAAAACTATCCAAGTTATGAGTGTTTTGTTGATTTCTTTAATTTTTGTACCGTAAAGATAAATACCAAATAAAAAAAGTTGCATAGTAATAGAACCATATGCACCCATCATTAACATATTCATGATAGTAGGGGAGGGTTTATAGCCATTGGAGCTAAGGATTAAAGCGAGAATTGCAGCCCAAAGAATAGGAAGTTTTAAAATATTTTTGAGTGATGTTTTCGCATCAAAACTTCCTCGTGAATAGTAATATACTCCAAGTGTGTAAACAATAGTGATATTGACAAGATTAACGATAGTTGTATAAGGGATAGATTCCTCACCAAAAATGGCTATATTTAGAGGAATTCCAAGGTTGGCAGTATTTCCTATAATTCCAGCTATCATAGCAATAGAATATTCTTTATTGTGTGTAAAAAGGCGATGAGCAAACATTGCAGAAAAAAGTAATGTAATAAGGACTATCACTAAGTATATAGAGGGTGCATAAAGTAGTGTAATGTCAACGGGGTGTAACATAAGTCCCCAAAAAGTTAAAAAAACTTGTAAAAAATAGACATTTAAGAGGGTGATTGTTTTGTCGTGAATCTGCTCTTTAAAAGTTTTTTTTGCAATAAAGCCTAAGACAATGAAAATATAAATACTAAAAATTGAAAATATAATTGAACTCATAGGCGAAGTTTAGTATAATTTTACTTATGAATACAATAGAAAACATAGAAAAAACAATAAAAGAAAATTTAGCAGTTATGGTGTATTTTTCAGCACCTACATGCAATGTGTGTCACGCACTCAAACCAAAGCTTTTAGAAGCACTTGAAAAGAACTTTAGTGAGTTTGTAGTAGAGAGTGTAGATATATCGCAAGAGGAAGATATTGCTCCTTATTTTGGTGTTTTTGCAATCCCTACAGTACTTATCTTTTTAGATGGTAAAGAGTTTTTGAGAAAATCACGCCATATGTCTGTTGATGAGGTGATACGAGAGATTCGACGCCCTTATGAGATTATGACCTCATAAATGCGATAAGGGAAGCTGTAACAGCAACATTAAGAGAGTCAACTCCTCTATTCATAGGGATAATGAGCTTTTTGTTACACAGTTTTGTCACTTCAGGGCTGACACCTTCACTCTCATTACCCAAAACAAAAATAGATTTATGGCTTACATGTAAGTCATAAATACTCTCTTTTGCATCTAAACTAAGTGCATAAATATCTGCTTCTTGCAGTGTTGGCAGTATCTCTTGAAGTGTATCACAAAAATAGATAGGAAGTTTAAAAAGGGTTCCTGCACTTGCTTTGACGACAAGTGGAGAGATTTTTGCAGAGTTTTTCTTCGGTAAGATGATACCATCTACATAGCCAGCTGCACAGCTTCGTATAATCATCCCAAGATTTTGAGGGTTGTGAATGCCATCAAGTGCAATGAGTTTGTAGCTTTTGAGTTTACTAATCTCGCTTACATGTAAGTAGCTTTTTGCATTAATATCTATGGCAACACCCTGATCTTGTTTTGCATTCTTACTGATGCGACTCAAACTGTTTTTATCATGGTAGAGTGTTTCTATACCTCTTTGTTTCGCTAAGGTCATAATTTTTTTTATACTGCCATCTGGTTTGTTAGACTGGGCAAGATGAAGTTTATGGATGTTTATAGTCTCATCTTGTAAAATTTCTAAAACAACATTACGACCATAGAGGGTAATAAGTTTTTCAAAAAAGGCTTTTTTCTCTTTATATACTTGTGAATCTTGCATAGTTACTCCGTTATATTGAAAACTATTTCAGTTTTATTTTTTATTTTTTTGATTTCGTGAACACTAAGGTTTGGAATTTCAAGTTTACTAAACTCTTCTAAAGAATTTATATGTGCTTTTGCTATCTCTTTGAGTACCAATCCTCTGTAGGCTTTTGCCCAGTGTGAGACCACTTTCCCATTTTTAAGAAATTTGAGTGTGGTAAAAGGTTTGTTTGGTTTGTAAAATTTATCGTAATAGCCTGCTCGTAAATCTAAAATATCGTGATGAGCAAGATAGAGGTCAAGTTGGTAGGAAAATCGCTCTTTATAAAATTTATCAGGAGCTATCTCTCCTATGCTATTACCCTGTTTTACTTTGTAGTTGGCAATAGTATCGCCCCCTTTGATGGGTCCATAAAGGTTTGAAAATATAATGGTATTGTTTTGTAGATATGTTTGTGCTTGCAAAGGGAGTTCTTGGTAGTTGAGGTATTCATAAGCAACACCATTATAGCGTTGTATAGCATACATAAGAGGGGAGCTGAAGAGGTTACACATATAAGGTTTACACTCTTTAAATTTTTTTATACCAAAAAGCTTTTTTATCTGTTGCTCATCACCATTTTGGATGATAGTGTTATAGGTGGTGAGTATCTCATTGCGTGCATGTGTTGCACCAAAAAGTTCTTTTTGTTTTTCATTACCACCTTGATGTTTGCCTTCTGCTGGGGAAAAAAGGATTGTTAACATTATGTATGCCTTGTATAGAAGTCTTGTAGCATTATAGCAGTATTTGTTTTTGTATAGTTTTAATATAAATTAATCACAATAAAAGTATAATCGCTGAAGTATAGACTTTACATCAAGATACAAAGAATAGAATAAGGAAGTCTAAAGAGTTAACAGGGAGTATATAATGAAAAAAGTTTTTGTAGTATGGGGTTCTCTTATGCTGTCATCTTCATTGTTTGCAATAAATAATGTGAATATGCAAACAAAGTATCAAGAAGCGATGAAAAGTTATAAAAGTAAAGATTTTGCACAGAGTTATCAGTTGTTTTCACAACTCTATATAACAAAACTTTCTGATGCTAAACTCAACTTTTATTTGGGTCGTAGTGCTTTTGAAACAGGTCACTATGCCATGGCACTTGCTGCTTTTGAACGAGTAGATATGTTAGATCCTAGTAATTTAAGAAATCGTTTGGAAATGGGAAGAACTTATTTTATGTTAGGGATGCATGAGGAAGCACAAAAGGTCTTTGAAGAAGTTTTGCAAAACCAAGAGATTCCAAAGAATGTTAGAAAAAATATTGAACTCTATCTTGCCAAGGTTGTAAGTACTCAAAAAAAATCTTTTACTTCTGTTTCCTTTGATTTAGATATTCTTTATGATTCTAATGTTAATTATGGTTCATTAAATGATAAATATAGCATATATAGTGGAACATTACCTTCTGAAAAAGTTCATGCAGATATTGCATGGCAACTTTATGGAGGATTAGTGAATGTTTATGATATAGGTGAATCAGGGGGCTTTGGCATTAAAAATCGTTTTAGTGGATTTATAAAAGATTATAAGAGTGAAAATGATTATAATATAAAATATATAGGCTATACCCCAAGTTTAGTGTATTCACAAAATAAAATACTTACAGAATTTTCTTTAAGTATAGATTCTTTAACTTTAGCTTCTCATGAGTATTTACGAACTTTTTCGATTATACCTCAGTTTTCATATAAACACTCAAGTACTTTAGAAAGTGTTTTTTATTTAAAATATCAAAATAAAAAATTTAGAGAATCTATTAATAAAGGACTTGATGCACACCATTATGAAATATCTTATAGTTTAGAAAAAATTTTAACGCCTCGATCTAGTATTGTAGGTAATTTTGTTGCATTACAAGAGCGAAAAAAAGCTGGAAAGAGAATTGATGTTGATTATAAAGAGTATAGGAGTTTAATCTCTTATAGAAAAAACTTTACATCGCTTATAGGTAGTGAATTTTTTGGAGAATATAGAAGACGCCACTATGATCATTTTAGTAAATTATTTGGTACTACTCGTATGGATAATGCAGGAAGAATAGGTATATCTTTACAAGTAAAAGCTAAAAATAATTTAAGTGTTAATCTCAAAGGTATGTATGATAAAGTACATTCTAATCAAGAACGATTTTCTTATAAAAAATATATACTATCTTTAGGTATAACTAAAAAATTTTAAGGGGTAAGTGATGAAAAAGATGATGAAAATATTGTTAATGATATTAGCAACAGTCGGTATGCCTTTGTTTGCAAATACGGTTGCTACTATTACGGCTTTAAAGGGTAATGTAAAGATTCAAAATGAAAGAATAACACAAGCAATACTAGGTGAAAAACTTCAAGAAAAAGATAGTGTGATTACTGCTCAAAAAAGTAAGGTTCAAATAGTCTTTAAGGATGAAACAGTTGTTACTATAGGGAAAAATTCCCATTTTTCTATTCAAAAGTATATAGACAGTGCAACAAATCCAGTAGTAGAATTTCAACTGCTTCAAGGTGCTATGAGAACAATTACAGGAAAAATAGGAAAAATAGCTCCAAATAAATTTAAAGTACATACACGAACAGCAACTATAGGAATTCGTGGTACAAATTTTATTGTTTTAGCCGATGGAATCAATCTAAAGGCTTATTGTACTTATGGAGCTATTAGTGTAACTTATCAAAATAGAACTGTAGTAGTACAACAAGGATTTTTTGCAAGTCTTTTAGAAACAGGGGCAATTCAAGTAGAAAAATTTTCTGCTAAAGATTTAGTAGCACTAGAAAAAAAACATTTTGCTGTCAAAGAAATACTTAACTATAAAAAAAGTTCTAACATTAAATCTGAAGCAATGGTAGATACAAAAAAAGAGAATACTAATGTTCGTATTGTAACGTTATCAGATGATGTAAAAGATGCTGTTGCTACTTCTTCTAGTGAAGGGCAAAAGCCAAAAGTTTATCTTAGTGGATATAGTACAGATAATGATTATGAAACAGATATGAATGCTAAAGCACATCTTTTATTTCAAGCAGATGGTAGTCATTTTAATCGAGAATCTTCTTATGTTGAGGTTATTAAAAAAAGTAATGATGAATATACTTTTGATAATTGGACACTTTATCTTAAAGATAAACCAAGTAGTTTTCATTCACAAGATGATTTTATAACTTCATTTGCTATGGTTAAATTAGAAGCAGGACAAGGGAGTACAGCACATAATCCTGTAATCGTAACAAGTACATTTAAAACTTTTGATGATGATTCTGCTGGTGATTATATGTCATGGGGTAAATGGAATGCAGTAGTAACTTATGAATATGATGGTTATTCTGATTATCCATATTCTGAGCGTACTGAAACGACAACTACACAACAGGGTAGACAAGAATTTAAAGGTCTTTGGATAGCTGGTCAAGCTACAGCATCTTCTGTAATTCAAGCGAGAAATGATAGTGAAAGTTATTTGGGTAGTTATAAAGTTATGGATATAGATAGTGGAACTATAGATAAAGGATTGGCATCTTTACATGTAGATTTTGCAGAAGATAGAGTAATAACAAATTTAGAGCCTAGTGAAAACAAACTTTTACCTCAAGGTTGTCAGTTTGATGGTATGAAAATTAAAGACAATGGTTTTACAACAGAGATAAAAGAACAAACTGATGCTATTAATAAACAGTTAAATGGTACATTTTATGGTACTAAAGGTAATAGTGTGGGTGGTAATTTTCTCATAAAAGATAGTTCTACAAATGTTAAAGGTATTTATCAAGCCACTATGGTAAAAACTTCAAAATAGAGTTGATAGTGTTATAATGAAGGGAAAATTCAGGGCATTAGTTTTAGCATTTATTATTGTTGTTTTTTCAATAGGAAATGCTTATTTATTTCTTCCTGAATATTTTCAATCACTTGATGCAAGAATTCGAGACTTTTATTTTCAAGTTCGTGGTAATCAAGAAGTTAGTGATGATATTATTATTGTAGATATAGATGAAAAAAGTATAAAGATTCTAGGGCAGTGGCCATGGGAACGAAATAAGTTTGCAACAATATTACAACATTTGAATGATGCGGGAAGTGGTATTATTGGCTTAGATATTGTCTTTAGTGAAGCAGATAAAACATCTCCACATTATTTATTGAGAAAATATCATCTACCATTTAAGGATATTCCTGATTATGATGAGATTTTAGCTAAAACAATAGCGCAAACACCAACAATTTTAGGATATGTTTTTGATTTTGAACATAAAAATGAAAATGAAGCACCTCAAATTCCAGCAATTTTTATACAAAAACATAAAGTAAAAGGTGAATTTTTACCTGAAGCACAAGGTGTATTAGCTAATTATGCACCAATTCAAGAAGCAGGATATTCTAGTGGTTTTATGAATAATATTCCAGACAATAGTGGTATAATAAGAAGTGTACCTCTTTTTATCTCTTATGATATGCAAATTTATCCATCCTTAGCTTTTGAAATGTATCGTATTGCGATGGGCAGTCCTCAAGTAGTAATTGATTATGGTGAAGCAGGGATTAATAATATTGTTCTAGCTAAGCATAGTATACATTGTGATAGGTTTGGAAGATTATATGTTAATTATAGAGGTGGTTTTCGAACATTTCATTATATTTCTGCTGTTGATATTTTTAACAATACTTTTGATAAAAATCTTTTTCAAGGTAAATTTGTTCTTATTGGAACATCAGCATACGGTTTAATGGATCTTCGTGCAACACCTATAGATAATATTATTGCTGGAGTTGAAATACATGCAAATGTTTTAGATAATCTTCTGAATAATGATATGCTTTATAAACCATCATGGATTGAAGTTAGTGATTTAGTCATGATTTGTCTTATTACTATCTTGATTTTTTTTATTGTATCGAGATTATCTGTTTTAAATATTGCTTTTTCTTTTATAATACTTTTTTTTATACTTTTATACTTTAATTATTATATGCTTTTTAATAAGCATATAATAATCAATGTAATTTTTCCTTTTATTTCTATGTTTTTATCCCTTATTGTAGTCTTAGGAATTGAATACCTTTTTGAGTCACGTCAAAAAGAGATAATAAAAAGAAGTTTTTCTAAAAAAGTTTCTCGACAGGTTATGGAAGATTTGTTGAAAAATCCAGATAGAGCAGATTTGGATTCACGAGAAGTTGAAGCAACAGTGTATTTTTCAGATATTCGTTCTTTTACAACTATTTCTGAAAAATTAGATGATCCAAAGGAAATTGTAGGTTTTTTAAATTATTATATGAATGAAATGGTAAAAGTTATTGAAAAAAATAGTGGTACAATTGATAAATTTATAGGTGATGCTGTGATGGCATATTGGAATGCTCCTTTAAGTATAGAAAAGCATGCAGATCGAGCAGTTGAAAGTGCATTAGTTCAGATTGCTATGCGTGATACACTTAATGTTGTGATTGAAGAAAAATATGGTTTTTGTGTTGATTATGGTATAGGTATAAATACAGGTAATGTTGTTGTTGGTGAAGTTGGTTCTTTTGGTCGGAGTGACTATACTATTATAGGTGATGCTGTAAATTTAGCTTCTCGTCTTGAAGGATTATGTAAAGTTTATAAAGTACGACTTGTTGTTTCTGAATTTAGCATACGAGAATTGAAAAATAATTATGTTATACAACTTTTAGATATTGTAAAAGTAAAGGGAAAGCATAAACCTGTCAAGATATATGAAATTCTTTCAAAGATTCAAGATCTGTCTTTAGAAAAAAAGCAGGAGTTATTATTATATGAACAAGCACATACTCTTTATGTTGAAGCAAAATTTTTAGAAGCAGAAGATTGCTTTAAGCGTTTAGTAAAAAAATATAGAAAGTACCTTTACACATTATACCTTCAACGATGTAAACATCTTCAAAAAGAAGATGTGAAAGATTTTAATGGTGTATTTGAATTTACAACAAAGTGATAAATTTTTTAGAATAACTCTAAGAATTGAGGATGATTATGAAAAAAAAATATACAAAAAGTTTACCTGCGAATGAAATACTTGAAGTAGTTTTTAAATATATGGCTGAAGTTTCTTCTTTGAGAGATTATGATTCTATTATCATGACATTAGCAGATATGGGACGAGCATTAAGTGGTGCGGATAGATGTAGTGTTTGGGTTGTTGGTGATGAAAGAAAAAGTATATGGACAAAAGTTGCTCATGGTATTAAAAAAGTGACTTTACCTATCGATTCAGGAATAGTTGGTCATGCTATTGTTAGTGGTGAGCGCATACTCCTTGATGATGTTTATAAAGATAGTAGGTTTAATCCTGAAATTGATAAGAAAACAGGCTACCATACTAAAAGTATGATGGTTGTTCCTATGTATGATTATAATGATACTATTATTGGTGCATTTCAAGTTATAAATCATCAAGGTGAAGATAGTATTTTTGATGCACGAGATATGGAACGATTAACACTTGCAAGTACTTATGGTGCAGAAACTATTATTGCAGCTAAACTTGAAAATGAAATAGTAGATACACAAAAAGAAGTTGTTTTTACTATGGGATCGATTGCTGAGAGTAGAAGTAAAGAAACAGGTAACCATGTTAAACGAGTGGCTAAGTACTCTAAAATATTAGCTTTAGCTTATGGTTTAGATGAAGAAGAAGCCGATCTTTTAAAACAAGCAAGTCCTATGCACGATATTGGAAAAATAGCAATTCCTGATGCAATTTTAAAAAAACCAGGATATTTTGATGAGAATGAAAGAGAAATTATGAATACTCATGCAGAACTTGGTTATCATATGATTAAAAACTCTCAACGAGCTTTACTTAAAGCTGCTGCTATCGTCGCTTATGAACATCATGAAAAATATGATGGTACAGGTTATCCTAGAGGTTTACAAGGAGATGAAATTCATATATATGGTAGGATTACTGCTGTAGCAGATGTATATGATGCTTTAGGTAGTGATAGAGTGTATAAAAAAGCATGGGAAGATGAACGAATATATAAACTTTTTAAAGAGGAACGGGGTAAACATTTTGATCCACGATTAGTAGATTTATTTTTTGAAAATTTAGATCAATTTTTGACAGTGCGTGAAGAATTCAATGATATTTATCTAGGAGATGAACATCAAGAAGAAAAAACAAAAGAGAAAATTCAGATTTTAGGAGCATATGGTACGCGTTCTAAAGGACATGGAACAAGTTCCATCGCGTTAAATCCATTTAATGTTATAGATGCAGGTAATATATTGGAAGGGCTTGAAGTTAACTCTATAGATATAGAAAATATATGGTTGACACATGCTCATTTAGATCATATAGTAGATATAGCATATATTTTAGATAATTATTTTGGATTGCGTAAAAAAACGTTAAATATTCATGGATTGCCTAAAACTATTCAATCTTTAAAGGAATGTTTTTTAAATGATAGAATATGGCCAGATTTTTCAAAAATTAATTTAATAAATTCTTCATTAAAAGCAGTGCAATATACTGAAATAGTATGTGAAAAAGAGTATGTGATAGGAAAAGAAGAAACATTAGAAGCTTTTTATTCAGATCATGTTGTCGATAGTTGTGGTTATATTTATAAAAAAGAGAATCATGCTGTTCTTATTAGCTCAGATACTTATTCACTGACCTCTATTATTAAGATACTTGAAACTAGAAAAGAGATAAAAACTTTAGTAGTTGAATGTTCTTTTCCATCAAATATGGAAATTTTAGCAAAAGAGAGTAAGCATTTAACCCCAAAACTACTTTTTCAAGAATTAAAAATGTTACAAAGAGATGATATTTATATATATATTAACCATATAAAGCCTTCATATGAAAAAAAAATAAAAGATGAAATAGCCTATTTTAGGGGTAAATGGAAGGTTGAAATATTAAAAGATAAAGAATTTATATATTTTTCCTAAAAACCCTTGACATTAGTTTCTAATTTGTCTATAATTCTGGCTCAAATTCAAAGGAAGCCGACATAGCTCAGTTGGCTAGAGCAGCTGATTTGTAATCAGCAGGCCCGGGGTTCAAATCCTCGTGTCGGCACCATTCATTTGAATTTTGAATATTAGAAACAGTGTTAGACCAGAGATAATGGTGGGATAGTCAAGTGGCCAACGACGGCAGACTGTAAATCTGCTCCCTATGGGTTCAGAGGTTCGACTCCTCTTCCCACCACC
>Ga0256828_1002237_pt1 | contig 11643 bp, 9 predicted proteins | sample CV88metaG_FD_185993 | JGI IMG/M metagenome (GOLD analysis project Ga0256828, IMG submission 185993) | Hydrothermal vent microbial communities from East Pacific Rise, Pacific Ocean - CV88 | ecosystem: Environmental > Aquatic > Marine > Hydrothermal vents | place: Pacific Ocean: East Pacific Rise... | reverse complement strand
ACATCACCATCGATGAATATAAGATATTCTCCAGAAGCTTTCTTTATGGAGTTGTTAAGTGCAATATTTTTTCTCCAGCCTAGGTCTTCTTGTGTATTGTGTATTAAATTTGGAATTTTGAGTGTTTGTATAAACTCTTGCATCTCTTTTGATTTGCCATCTTCAGAGACTATAATCTCATCAATAGGGACTGATTGCTTCAGTATGGAATCAAGTACAAGCTGAAGAGCTTTGACATTTTTATAAACAGATATGATAATTGTAGTTTGTAGTTTTTGAGACAATTAATATTCGCTTTTTAATAGATATTTATTTAATTTTCATATTTTACAATATATTTGCTGATTTTATGCTGTCATACACTTTTTGTACAGAGATCTGTTTCATACATATATTGTCTTTACATGCTTTCATCACCTCTGTTTTATAGCAGGGGGAACAGGGGAGATTCTCACTTATAATGTGCACTTTATTAAAGGGACTTTGGTAAGGTCCAGTTTGTTCAGCCGGAGTAGGACCTATAAGGGCAAAAACTTCAGTATTGACAGCTGAAGCTAAATGTGCGGTTCCTGTGTCTGTTGCAACAAGTCCACTAGCTCCCTCTATAACACCAATTAAGTCACTTAGAGAGGTTTTTGCTACTAGGTCAATAACACCACTAGGATAAGGTTTAAGTTTCTCAAAGAATTCATCTTCATTTTTATTGCCAACTACTACTACTTGTGTCTTTTCATTGAGCATTGCTATAAGCTCTACCCAGCTCTGGTTTTCCCATGCTCTGTAGTTTAAGATAGAGCGCTTTTGGTGGGAGTTACTTGGGCTTATGATGATGTAGTTCTCATTGAGTTTATACTTTTCTTTCATGGCATTTGCATTAGAGCCCACAACCCTTGGAAAACTTTTCTCAAACACCTCTTTTGAGACTATATCTTTGTAGATAAATTTCGTAATATCTACCATATGTACTATGTTTTTTGGAATCTCACCAAGGTCAAAAAAACTTCCAACTTTTCTTTTTGCTTCAATCGCAAAAACAAGTGATTGAAACTGTTTTCCATACTCAAAATTGACTAAAATGTCATAAGGTTCTTTTTTTGAGTGTTTAATGATTCTTTTTTTATCAGCACTAAAAGAAATTGGGATTTTTTTATGTTTAAGGGGAAAAATTTGATTGACCCTTGGGTCATCTTTGAAAAGTGTTCCACTTCCCGGTGTGCAAACAAAGTCGATGATTGTATCTTCACCATATTCAAGTTTACAGGCATCTATGATACTTGTTGCATAAACTAAATCACCAAGTGCACCACAGCGTATAACTAAGACTTTCATGAATGAGTACCTAAGTGAAGATGTTGTGCAACTTTTTTTGCCACTTCCTCTTCGCTAAGATTGTTTAAATCTATGTTGTCGTTATGCTCTCCAAGTGTTCCATAAGCTACGATGATAGTATGGTTAAAAAGCCCTATGCTTGTCGCACCTGAAGCAGAAGCTAAGTGCAAAGGACCAGTATCAGCACTAATATAAGCATCACAAGCAGCGAAAAAAGCACCAAGGGCCCGTAAGTTTTTATCTGAGTATTCTAAAACTTTTTCATTGAGTTTTTTTGGAATATCAGGGGAGAGTATATCTATGATAATAATCTCTTTATCTATTTCATAAAGAGCATCGCAAAAGTTTTCCCACCAATTATCTTGAAGTTTTTTATCAAAACGGGCATTTCTGAAGATGGCAATGGTTTTTTTATCTTGCTCAATACCATTTTTTTCTAAAAGTGCTTGAAGCTGTTTTTTCCCAAGGGAGAGTTCCTCTTTTGTATGTTTTAAATCGAGTTCAAGTTTGTGTTTATATTTAAAAATTCCAAACCCGTCTAAAACCTCTAAGGGTTGAAGTGCAGCATGCTCAAAAAACCATCTATGAGGTACCTTGTGAGTAAGTGGTACCCAACTTTTTTCATCTTCAAAACTTAGGGTATATTTTGAGTTTATAAAGAGAGTGACTATTTGTGAACTTAAAGAACGCGATGAGATATTTATACAGACATCGTAGCGTTTAGAACGAGCATTTTTGATGAAATGGTAAAGTTTTAAAGGGTTTGTAAGTAAAGAGCGCGAAATATCTATAATGGTGTCTATATTTGGCATAGCTTGTAAAATTTTGCCTACACTCTCACTTCCTATAAAAAGATCTACTTTTATCTCAGGATTTTGCTCTGCAATTTCATTGATAAGGGGTGTTAAAAAGATAATATTTCCAATACGATAATTGGGACGGATAATCGCAATAGATTTTATTTTTGTTATATCTAAATGGTTAGTATCTGCTTTAACTTTAAAGATTTTTGCTAAAAAAGAGTTAAAACTTGAATTGAAAATTCTTCTGATTTTAAGGTGTAAAGGTATGTTCATGGAGGGATTATAGCATATTTACTATAATGAAAGTTACAAAAGGGTAAAATAGCACCCTAATTTAATGGAGTTACTTTGAAAGATATTATTAAAAGATTTTGGCCCTATATTAAAGAGTATAAATTATACTATATGTTAGTTGTTTTTGGTGGGATTCTTATTGTTATCTCAACTGCTGCAAGTGCACATATTATGAAACCTTTGATGGACGATATGTTTATCGCTAAAAAAGAGGAGATGCTTTACCTCATACCACTTGGATTGATTGGGATTTACCTTACAAAAGCTCTTGGAAAGTATGTCCAAACAATCTTTATGGAGTATATTGGCCAGAGTATTGTGACACGTTTTCGTGAGATACTTTTGAGAAAAATCATTACTCATGATATGGCATATTTATACCAAAATAGAAGTGGTGAACTTATCTCTCGTGTTACTAACGATATAGGTCGTATCCAGTTTTTTGTCTCAAATATGTTACCTGATATGTTTCGTGATATTTTAGCTGTCATTGCTCTTGTTGGGTATATTATTTATTTAAATGCGATGCTTTCTTTTTATACACTTATTGTTATTCCTCTTGCTATTTTTCCTTTGATGAAAATTGCAAAACGGTTAAAAAAATACTCTCACCGTTCTCAGTCTAAAAATGCAGATGTGGTTACACGACTAACAGAGGTGTTTAACAACTCTGAAATCATCAAAGCAAATGCGACAGAGGAGTTTGAACTTGAGCGTTTTAGTGAGCAAAACTGGCAGTTTTTTAAGATAAATATGAAAACAGTATATGTTTCAGCTCTTGTTTCTCCTATTATGGAGATTTTAGGGGTTGTTGGTCTTGCTGCTGTTATCTATGTTGGAGGACATGAGGTTTTTGATGGGAAGATGACAGTGGGTGAATTTACCGCTTTTGTAACTGCTGTTGGTCTTGTATTTGAACCTATCCGTAAATTAAGTGGTACCTATGCAAAGATTCAAGATGCTCTTGCTGCAAGTGAAAGGGTTTTTGAAGTACTAGATACTGAAGTGACTATTCAAGATGGAGAACGAGCTCTTGAAGAAGATATCAAAAAGATAGAATTCAAAGGTGTAAAACTTCGTTATGAAGATGCTTATGCACTTGATGATATTAATATTGAGATTCATGAGGGGCAAAAGATAGCACTTGTTGGTGATAGTGGTGGTGGAAAATCTACTTTTATCTCTATGTTACTGCGTTTTTATGATCCAGATGAGGGTATAGTAAAAATCAATGATAGAGATATTAAAGAGTACAATATTAACTCCTTAAAACACCATATTTCATTAGTAACACAACGTGTTTATATTTTTCAAGACTCTTTAGCTGCAAATGTTGCTTATGGTGAGACAGAGATTGATGAAGTAAAAGTGATAGAAGCACTTAAACTCGCAGATGCATATGAGTTTGCTATGAGTTTAGAAGAGGGTATCCATACACAGATGCATGAAGCAGGAAGTAATCTCTCAGGGGGTCAGCGTCAACGTATCTCAATCGCTCGTGCTATCTATAAACACTCTTCACTTATTCTGTTTGATGAAGCAACTTCTGCACTAGATAATGAGAGTGAAAAACGGATTCAAGCAGCTCTTGATGCTTACACGAAAGACAAGATTACTATCACAATCGCTCATAGACTAAGTACTATTGAGCATGCAGATAAGATACTTGTACTTCAAAAAGGTAAGATTGTTTCAATGGGAACACATCAAGAGTTACTCGAAAACTCTGAGGTATATCAAAGACTAGCAGGAACATTTGAACACTGAGTTTAATCACTTTGTTAGTCTTTTTTAGAGATAATCGCAATAATAAAATAAATATAAATGGAATAAGATGTTAGATTTTACAAAATTTTTAAAGTACTCAAAACCAGGACCACGTTACACTTCATACCCAACAGCACTTGAATTTAGTGATGCTTATGAGTATGATGAGTATATTAAAAAGTTAGAATTACAAGATTCTTCTCGTCCTTTGAGCCTTTACTTTCATCTTCCATTTTGTAAAAATGCCTGTTACTTTTGTGGGTGTAATGTTGTCTTTACCTCTAAAGAGGACAAGATGCTTCGTTATATGGAGTATCTTAAACGTGAGCTAGAGATTTTGAGTAAGCATCTCGATTGTAAACGCGAAGTGATTCAGATGCACTTTGGTGGGGGAACACCTACCTTCTTTAGTGCTGAGCAACTCAAAGAGATTATTCATGAAATTAAGTCTTATTTTCCAAATTTTGTTGAAGGTGCAGAGATAAGCTGTGAAATTGATCCTCGTCATATAAATGAAGATCAGATGCGAGTGATGAGTGAGGCTGGATTTAATCGTGTAAGTTTTGGTATTCAAGATTTTAATGAAAAAGTGCAAGTTGCAGTCCACCGTGTTCAGCCATACAACATCACAAAAGATGCGATGGATTTGGCTCGTAAATATAATATGCTCTCTGTCAATGTTGACCTTATCTACGGACTTCCATTTCAAACATTGGAGACTTTTAAAGAGACACTCTCTTTAGCACTTACACTCAACCCAGATAGATTTGCTGTGTTTAACTATGCTCATGTGCCTTGGCTCAAGAAAACAATGCGTAAAATTGATGAAACTACCTTACCACTTCCAGATGAAAAACTGGCAATTATGCAGTACACCATAGACTTCTTAACAAGTAATGGTTACAAGATGATAGGGATGGATCACTTCGCAAAACCTGAAGATGAGCTCTTTAAAGCGATAGAAAAAGGGGAGCTTCATAGAAATTTCCAAGGTTACACAACTAAAGGTGGGGCAGACTTAATAGGTGTTGGACTTACTTCCATTGGTGAGGGAGTAGATAGCTACAACCAAAACTTTAAGGATATGCCATCTTATGAAGCGGCGATTGATGCTGGAAAACTTCCATTTGAACGTGGTGTAGTGCTGCACAAAGATGACCAAATTCGTCAGTTTGTTATTATGGAGCTTATGAGTAATTTTAAGTTAGATATCAAAAGATTTGAAAAGCTTTATGAGATAGAATTCGCTACATATTTCGCAGATGCTATAGAGGAGTTGCAAGTATTTGCAGATGACGACCTTATAGTGATAGATGAGACAAAAATAGAGTGCTCTCAAACAGGGACACTTCTTATAAGAAATATTGCAATGGCGTTTGATGCTTATATGCACCAACATGCTGGAAGTAAAAAAACTTTTTCAAAGACGGTTTAAGAGATGGATAAAAATTTAGACGATATTTTTAGCTTTGATGCTATACAAGATGACTGTGTCAAATGTGGGAAGTGTATTCCCGTTTGTACCATCCATAATGTCAATGCCGATGAGGTAACATCTCCTCGTGGTTTTATAGACCTCTTAGGTGCTTATAAACGTGGTCAACTGGAGTTAGATAAAACAGCAAAAGATATTTTTGAGAGCTGTTTTTTATGTACTGCTTGTGTTGAGGTGTGTCCAAAATCACTCCCTACAGATATGATAATAGAACAAGTCCGCTCAGACATTGCACAAAAATTTGGTATCGCTTGGTATAAAAAAGCTTTCTTTTTACTCCTTCGTCATAGATGGCTCAATGACCTTGCGTTTAAACTAGGCTGGGTATTTCAAACATGTGGATTTAAGATTAAAGCGGACATAGACTCTATGCACTCACATTTTAATTTCCCAATGCTTAAAGCAGACAGACTTCTTCCAAGTCTTAGTAAAAAATCTTTTTTAAACTCACACCCTGAAAATATTGACAATGGTGGCAAAAGAAAAGTAGCTATCTTTATAGGTTGTTTAGGAAACTACAACTACAAAAATGTAGGTGATTCCCTTTTAGAGATTTTAAAATATCTCGAGATTGATGCTTTTTTAGCAAAAAGCCAAAAGTGTTGTTCAGCTCCTGCTTATTTTACAGGTGATTTTGATACCGTGGATCATAATGCAAAGTTTAACATCGAGTACTTTGAGGGTTTTGCTTCAGATGTTGAGGCTATCATTGTCCCAGAGGCTACGTGTTCTGCAATGCTTAAAATTGACTATGAGCATTATTTTCATGACCAACCAGAGTGGAAAGAACGTGCTAAAGCTGTAATGAGCAAAGTTTATATGGCGACAGAGTGGCTTCAACACCATACAGACTTAGAAAAAGTACTTGCCTCAAAACAAGCACTTCCTCAAATAGTGACATACCATGACCCTTGTCATGCAAGAAAAATGCAAGGGATTCATCAAGAACCACGTAATTTAGTGCGTCAAAACTATAAAATAGTAGAGATGAGTGATCCGAATACCTGTTGTGGTTTTGGTGGTGTGACAATGCAGTCTGAAAAATACCATTTTGCACAAGCTGCTGGTATCCCAAAAGCTGCAATGATTAAGCAAACAGGTGCTGAGATAGTATCTGCTGAGTGTTCAGCTTGTCGTATGCAGATAAATAACTCTATGGGTGTTGAGAGTGAAACTATCTTTAAAAACCCTATTGAGCTTATTGCAGAGGCACTAAAAAACTAAGATGGAGCATCTTGTTTGGAGTCTTGATCCTGTAGCATTCTCTTTTGGAAGTGTGAGAGTATTTTGGTATGGGATTCTTTTTGCTAGCGCTATTCTCTCTGGCTTAGAGTTTATGAAATGGGTTTACAGACGAGAAGGCAAAGATGTTGAGAGTCTTGATACTTTATTTTTATACATTGTAGTTGGGATTGTGGTTGGGGCTCGCCTTGGGCATTGCTTGTTTTATGAACCAGACTTTTACCTCGCACATCCAATGAAGATTTTTGCTATCTGGGAAGGTGGACTTGCCTCTCATGGTGGTGGACTTGGTGTTATCTTGGCACTCTATCTTTATGTAAGAAAATACCATCTAAATTATCTCTGGCTTTTAGACAGAGTTGCCATCCCTACAGCACTTTTTGGCTTTTTCGTTCGTATGGGAAACTTTATGAATTCAGAAATAGTAGGAACACCCAGTGATTTTCCTTTAGCAATTATATTTACTCGGGTAGATACACTTCCTCGTCACCCTGCACAGCTCTATGAATCATTTTCTTATCTGCTCATCTTTGCACTTCTTACACTTTTATACCGTGCAAAAGCAAAAAAACTTTACAATGGTTTTTTGTTCGGTCTATTTTTAGTACTTATCTTTAGTGTACGTTTTTTAGTGGAGTTTGTTAAAACAAAACAGGCTGACTATGACACAAGTTTTTTACATATGAGTACAGGTCAGGCACTCTCTATCCCTTTTCTTCTTTTAGGAATTTTTCTCATGTTTTGGAGTTTTAAAAAGGCTCAAATATGATGCAAAAAGTGTTACTGGTTTATTTTCTTTTTATCAACATTGCTGCATTTGTGGTCTTTAGTTTTGATAAGTTTCGCTCTAGGGTAGGGGCTTCACGCATTAGTGAAAAAGAGTTACACACCTTTTCACTTTTAGGTGGTTTTTTAGGGGCTTCTTTAAGTATGGCTCTTTTTCGTCATAAAACATCTAAGAACTCTTTTTTGCTCAAACACATTGCTATTATTTTTATTTGGATTGTTGGAAGTGTTTATTATTTTACACAACTCAATGAATTGAATTTCTTACGTTGAATTATCGTTGATCCCGATGTTTTTTCTTGTCTCTATAAACTGATTGTTTCCAAAAATAGTTTACTGCACCGTAAGCTAAAAGGGACCCAAAAATAGAGTAAATTGCTGTCCCAAAATAAAGAGGAATAAATATATCATCAAGATTTTCTTTAAACCATTCGAGTGTTAGCTCGACATGGGTTACTTCCATCCCTAAAAGGTAAGAGCCTGTAAGGTATTCCATATAGTACATTGGTGGCATTGTAATAGGGTTGCTAAGCCAACACATAGCAAGGGCAATAGGAACATTAAAACGAAAAAATGGCATAAAAAGTAAGACAGCTGCCATCTGCATAGGCATAGGGATAAAAGCGATAAAAAGCCCCAGTAGCACACCACGAGAGATCATCTTTCTATTTGTTGCTAAAAATTCTGCTGGAATTTTAGACTTTTTTATAAAAGCTTTTAATTTTTCACTTCTAGTGGTATTTTTTAGTGTTTTTCTAATCATTCATAATTCTCAAAAATTGTTTTTGAGAATTATACACCCTTTTTAGCTAATGTTGCTTGAGGTTTGTCAAAATAATAGCCTTGAGATTTATTTACCCCAAGATCGATAAGTTTGTCGTTAATCTCTTTACTCTCCACATACTCTCCAATGGTTTTAATTCCCATCTCTTTAGCGAAAGCCACAATGACAGAAGTAATTAGTTCGGAGCGTTTATTATGTACTATCTCTTTAATAATACTTCCATCTATTTTGATAAAATCTGCTTGAAGCCTCATAAGATGTTCAAAGTTTGAATATCCTGTACCAAAATCATCAATAGCAATTTTACATCCATAAGATTTCACTTCAATAATGAAGTTTTCAATCTCTTCAAAATTTTCAATACTTTCACTCTCTACAATTTCAAAAACAACTCTATTTGAGATATTAAACTCTTGGAGTGTATCGACAATGAAAGATCTTATCTCTGAATCAAGAATATCTTCAATAGTAATATTGACTGAAAATTCGTATGAATTATGTTCAAAAGCCTTAAAACTTTTACGAATTATAATTTTGGTGAGTTCTTTGTAAAGTTTTGCTTTTTTAGCTATCTCTAAAAAATGTACAGGGGAGATAACATTACCTTGTCTATCTATGAGTCTTACTAATGTTTCATATTTATTTATAGTGTTGTCTAGATTATTTACAATAGGTTGGTAGTACATAATGATACGATCATGTTTAATGGCATCTTTTATCTCTTTAATCCATTTCATGTTTTTTTCGTACTCATCATTAAGTGAGAGTTCATTTGAAAATATAACAAGATTTTTCTTTGATCTTCTAGCTATTTTAAGAGCCATATTTGCGGTAGATAAGAGAAGTATATTTTCCTCTAAAGAGACACCAACAGTGATACTAAGAGAGATCACTAACTCATCTATGCTAAGGGGTGTTTTATTGACATTGGAAACCAAATCATTTGCTATATTGACAACAGATAAAGGTTTTTGGTTTGTTACAAGAAGTGCAAACTCATCGCCACCAAGTCTGTAGAGGTGTGTGTTTTCATTTTCTATCATATAACTTAAAAGAAAAGTACTAAATTGTTTTAAAATTTTGTCTCCCATCTTCTCCCCATAAAGGTCGTTGAGTTGTGAAAAACTATCAATATTGATCAAGATAAGAGAGAGGTCCTTTGTTTGTTTAAGATCTTTATAGAGAGCATTTCTATTGTGAAGGTCTGTGAGATGGTCAAAGTAGAGTAGTTTTGTAAGCTCCTCTTGTTGTTTTAAAAGTTGAGAGATATCGTTTCGAATAGCAAGAAACTCTACTATTTCATTATTGTTATTGAGTATTGGAGCGATGGTGGTCTCAACCCAATAGGTTTCACCTTTTTTATTTCTATTTTGGATCCGTCCATGCCATGTTTGTTTAGAAAGTATAGTGTCCCACATCTTTTTGAAAAGGGTGTCTGGGGTTTCAGAATGTCGAATGATTTGATGTGTATGCCCTAAGACTTCCTCTGGGCTATAACCTGAAACACGATAAAAATTTTCATTGGCAAAGGTTATTTTCCCCTCTATATCAGTTCTAGTAACTATAAGATTTCTATCTATCGTATCTTTATAGCTTTGCAGGTAAGATATACTGTCTCCAATTTTGTCTTGGGCATTTTTTTCTCTTTGTGTTGTAAAATAGTGAAGTAAGAAGTACAGACCTGAGAGTGAAATACTGATATTGAGAACAAAAAAGAGCTCCACTGCAAATTCCGGTAAAAGAGTGGTTTGGTGTTGTATAAGCCAAGGATCAATAATTGCTGAAAATATAGTAAGTGCTATAAAGGCCCCAAGCCAGTAGATAGACTTTGATCCTCTATCTAATATAAGAGCAGCTATAGGGGAGAAAAATGCCCATATCATTACATAGCTTCCATTAGCAAACCCACCTAAAGACCACATCAACATAAAAGGGATGAGTAGGACGAGAAGCATCTGTGAACATTTAATAAGTATGATATTTTTATTTTTATAAAAGAGTATAAGGTTGATTAGTGATGCAAAGGCATAAAAAAGTGGAAAGATTGCGGCAAACCAATCTCCAAGGCTTAAAAGAATGATTCCCCAAATGAGGCCAACAGGAGCCATAATCACTGGAACTATAGTGATTGAGATCTTATTGAGTTTTAATTCATTAGAATCATTTTTATCTATCCCAATATTGAGAGTTGTATGGTATAATTTTCTTAAAGTTTCTAACATAGTAACAACTCTTCTTTATCAAATATTTGTGTTAATTATATCACATAAATATCACAAATAACAGATTCTTAGAGAGAAAAATTGCAATTATGCTAAAATTACACATTTATACAATAAAGGTCTTTAATGTCATTTGAAAAACTTGGGGTATTTAAGCCTTTACTAGATGCTATCTCTGACTTGGGTTATGAAAGCCCTACACTTGTTCAAACGCGAGCCATTCCTCTTGTACTGCAAAAGAAAGATATCTTTGCAACAGCACAAACAGGAACGGGTAAAACAGCAGCATTCGCTCTGCCAATTTTACAAAAACTTCGTAAGCCTCAGGAAGGTAAGGGTGTTCGAGCTGTTATACTTTCACCAACTCGTGAACTCTCTATTCAAATTTATGAAGATATTAATGCATATGCAAAGTATATGGAGATAAAAACTGACATTCTTGTGGGTGGAAAAGATTTAGAGAAACAAAGAGCAAGACTTAAGTCTGGTATCGACATTGTTATCGCAACACCAGGGCGTCTTTTAGAACACATAGAGAATGGTTTAAAACTTAATGATGTTGAGACATTTGTTTTAGATGAAGCAGATAGAATGCTCGATATGGGGTTTACAAAAGATATACGTAAAATCCATCCCCTTATGCCTAAACGCCATCAAACACTTCTTTTTTCTGCAACATTTTCAGATAAGGTACGAAAACTTTCTAAACTTATTTTGACAAAGCCTGCATTTATAGAAACAGCGAAGAAAAACACAACGGTAGATACTATTAACCAAGTGGCTTACCAAGTAGATACAAACCGTAAAGCTGAACTTCTCGCATACTTGATTGGTTCAAGAAATTATCCTCAGGTTCTTGTATTTACCAGAACAAAAGTGAGTGCTGATCTCTTAGCTGAAGAGCTGAAAAAAGATGGGCTT
>Ga0256828_1002236_pt1 | contig 11644 bp, 11 predicted proteins | sample CV88metaG_FD_185993 | JGI IMG/M metagenome (GOLD analysis project Ga0256828, IMG submission 185993) | Hydrothermal vent microbial communities from East Pacific Rise, Pacific Ocean - CV88 | ecosystem: Environmental > Aquatic > Marine > Hydrothermal vents | place: Pacific Ocean: East Pacific Rise... | reverse complement strand
TTTGATAATCCTCTATTTCCCTTTAATATAATAATATGTTTAGGTGAGGCTACAACCTCTATTGGCTCTAACTCATTTTCTATTTCTGTTAAAAGTAATCTATCATCTATATCTACTCTATCTTTTGATATAAATAGAGTATCTACCCCTAAAGTATGTAACTCCTGCATAAGTAGATATAGAATTGCATCATCTGGTAGTCTAAATCTAATTAACTCTACCTCTATATCTCTATAATCAATATTAAATTTTAATCTCTTCTTTAATCTTATTGATGGTTTCTCAAATGATGCTAATGCTTTTAACTCATACTCCTCCACATAGGCATACCTCTCTATAGTGGCTAAATCATAAGCTAAAATATCAAATTCTATACTGTTGCAGATGGAAGAGGGGATACCTACAAAATATTTACCATAAAATGTATTAAGTTCAACTACTTTTCCATCTCCTATTTTTTTGGCTGTTTTTAGAATTTCCTCTTTAAAATTTCTCTTTTTACCCTCTATGTGGTATCCACAAATATCACAAGATACAAAAATATTGTAACTCTTTTGAATCTCATTTAGACACTTAGGACATGGAGGGGAGGGGACTCTTTTATCTTCTATAAGTTTATATGGTTTTATTGGCATCTCTTCAACCATAGATGCCTCTATACCATATAGAAATATGGAGTGGGGTAGAGCATTTGAAAAGCTAGTAGCAAACTCTTTTAACTCATCTGGGGTTGAAGCCTCTACATAGAGTTTTAGTTCAAAATGGTTTTTAACTATATTTCCTTTTAAATTAAACTCTTTAAGTTGATTTAAAAAAATCCTTTCATATATTGGAGATGAGGAGCGATAATCAAATTTATATTCCAATATCATAGCTAACCCCTTTTATATAAGTCTTATTGGTAACATCGGTTATTTTTAAATTGGGTTTCTCTATATTGACCTCTATATTAAATGATTTAATATAATCAATAATAACTCTCTCCATAATTTCACTAGCCTTTACCACTCTATCTGTCAATTTAAATGTGCTATCTTCTCCAATAACAAATGGAATAACGCCCACTATTTTAGTAGGTGGTAAATCACCCATTATATCTATCATCTGTAGAGTTTGAAGCATTTCAACTTCATGAGCTGAACCATTCCAAGTAATATAATCTGGAACTTTATCAAAATCAAATGAATAGACATCTCCAATATCTCCATCTTCTACATTGACACAATCAATAAGAACCACCCTATCATACTCTGTAATTATTGGAATAAGTCTTTGAGCTAATGTTCCCCCATCAATAATATCTATAGTATGCTCTTTTGAACTAAAACTATATTTCTCTTCAATTAAATTTGCTAAATGTGGACCAACTCCCTCATCTCCAAATAGAATATTCCCTATACCCAATATTAGAATCTTCAAATCTATCCTTCAAGTAATTTTATAGTATTCACCAAGAGGGAAGAGGGAAAAGGAAAGGTATGCAAAAAATTTAAAAGGAGGTATTGCACAATAATAGCCTAAAAAATCAATTTTCCCTCTTGGTTAATACTATTTTAAATTGGAGTATAAAAACCCCAATTTAATTAATGTTTCTTATGCCATTTTAATCCAGAGAAGATAGCATCCATAGCCCCCTCTTTACCATAAACGGCATTGAAAATCGCCATATATACATGTCCCAATACAAATAAAATAACTCCCCACATAGTTATATGGTGAATCTCCCTAACCGTTGCAAGTCCACCCATCATAACTTCTAAGCTCATCATAGGGTCATATAGTAATCCTCCCAACCCTTCATGATATACATGAACATAGAGTATAAAGCCCGTAATAATAAGTAGAAACATCATTATATAGAAACCTACATAGGCTATAAACTGAATAGGATTATATACACCACTCAATTTAGGGTGTTTAGTTATAAAGAGATAGTATCCTATCTGTTTTATCCATATATTAGGGTTGAGTATATCCTTAATGGCATCTCTCTCTATCTTATGTTTTCTACCAAAGATAAAGAGATAACTTTTATATAAGACAACCCATGTCATTATAAAACCAAAAATAATATGCCAACTTCTAAATAGTGCATACATAAAATTTGTAGGCTCTGGATTGGGAGTAGGGGTTATAAATGGCACAGCGATATAAAATCCTGTAATGGTTAAAACCACTATAGAGATAGCTCTAATCCAATGTTGCCATCTATAACCAGCACTAAACTCCATTTCTCGTTCTATTTCGCACTCTTTAGTTATAATAGAGCTATTATCTCTTACATTTTCCATTTTAATCCCCTATATATTACATGCTCCACCATAAAGTGGGTCAACTTTATACTCACTCAACTTATTACCTTTTGTATCCATAACATGCACTGCACAAGCAATACATGGGTCATAGGAGTGAATTATTCTAATAATCTCTAAAGGTTTAGTAATATCTAAAATTTTTAATCCTACTAAATCAGCTTCATAAGGTCCTTTTACCCCTTTTGCATCAACTGGAGAGGCATTCCAAGTGCTAGGGACAACTGCTTGATAATTTTCACAGACACCATTTTTTATCCTAATCCAATGGCTCAACATTCCTCTTGGAACATCGCCTATTCCTCTACCTTTATACTCCTTATCTTTATCAATAACATAAGGTGCACAGGTCTCTTGGTCAACTTTTAGATTCTCTATAAGATTATTAAATGCCACTATGGCATTATCTGCAATAATTTCACACTGTAACGCCCTAGCTGCTGTTCTCCCCAATGTTGTAAATAGTGCTTTTACAGGGAGTCCAGTCTCTTTTAAAAATCTATTAACATAACTTTGAACAATTTTATTACCTCTTGCATAACTTACAAGCAGACATGCTAGAGGTCCCACCTCCATAGGTTTACCATCATATCTTGGAGATTTAATCCAGCTATATTTACCTTTTGGGTTAAGTAGTTTAGAGTGAACCATCTTACCATCTGAACCAACACTCTCTCCATCTACAAAACCGGTATAGTTAGGATTTGTTTTTCCATTATATGGATGTAGAGGTTCATTATCTGCATACCAAGAGTGAGTAGCCTCTTCTGTAATTAAATCCTCATTTATATCAAAAACTTTACTTAAATCGGCATTCTCAATATATCCACTATCAAATAGATATTCATCTCTACCTATCATAAAATCTCTAAATGCCATAAAGTTCTTAACACCAACAGGTTTGACCACTGATGGTTCATCTCTATACATCTCTGCAGCCATTTTTATATCGGCTATATAGGCATTTTTAATAAAATTTGCCATTTTCTTATATTTAGTTAAATATTCTCCCATTCTTGATGGGTCTAAAATATCCATAACACAAGTTACTCCACCTACAACTAATGATTGTGGATGTGGTTGTTTCCCTCCAAAAATAGCTAGTAGTTGAGCTGCTATTCTCTGCATCTCTAAAGCTTTTAAGTAGTGAGATAGTGCAATTAGATTCTGCTCAGGAGTAAATTTATATGTTCCATGTCCCCAATAGGCATTTGCAAAAGGTCCTAACCCTTGAGGATTTTTTGCAAATTTTGCCACTGTCTCTTTTACCTTTTTAAGGTCGTTCTCTCCCGTAGCAATAGGGGATTTTGTATATTTAAATGCCAACTCACTAGCTTTTTTCTCATCTGCACTAAGAGCTGAAACAATATCTACCCAATCTACACCGTGAAGATGATAAAAGTGAACTACATGGTCATGCATAAAAAGTGCTGCATTCATAAGAGTTCTAACAAGTTCAGCATTTAGAGGAATTTTAATTCCTAAGGCATTTTCAACGGCGATTGTGCTTTTTAAATAGTGGGAGTATGTGCAGACACCACAGATTCTCTGCATAAGTAGAGGAACATTTCTCGGGTCTCTCCCCTTAGCGATAACCTCTAAACCTCTCCATAATGTAGATGAGACAAAAGCATCTTTTACAACCCCATCATCTCCTACTATAACTTCTGCTCTTAAGTGACCCTCTATTCTAGTAATTGGGTCAACAACCACCCTTTTTGGACCTGAAGATATTTCTTTTGATTCTTGAGCCTCCCTCTTTACCTCTTCTACTGTTGTATTATTCTCTATACCCATTATCTATTCTCCTCTCTACTCTTTTGGTTTTTTAATAGTTGAAATAGCTGCGTGAGCTGCAATTCCCACTGCAGTAACGGTTAAAAGTGTGAGACCTATTTTATCAGCTGTTGCATCGGCACCCATTCCCCCAAATACGGTATTGTATAATCTGTCTGATAGTGGCTCTCCTACAACTCCCATTGTATCCCAGAAATCCGGTTCACTACAACCCATACAACCAAATCCAACTTGAACAGGCCAAGATGTCCCTTGATTAAATTTGTTTTTTGAACAGTTATTAAAAGTATAAGGACCTTTACAACCTACCTTATAGAGGCAATAACCATCTTTTGCACCTTCATCTCCAAACTGTTCAACAAATTCACCAGCATCAAAATGTCCTCTTCTCTCACATAAATCATGGATTCTAAGTCTATAAGCCCATTTTGGACGATTATATGCATCAAGAGCAGGAAGTGTTCCATATAGAATATAGTGTAATAGAGTTCCAACAATATTTTTTTCACTTGGAGGACAACCCGGCACATTAATAACAGGTCTATCGATAACTTCACTAAGTCCCATAGCACCAGTAGGATTTGGTATAGCTGCTTGAACTCCTCCAAAAGATGAGCAGGTTCCAATAGCAAAGATTGCTGAAGCGTGTTCCGATGCCTCCATTGCTATATCTTTACCTCTCTTTCCATGTCCCCCAATAGTTAAAAATGAACCTGCATTTCCGGTAGGTATTCCCCCCTCTACCATTAGAATATATCTACCTTTATACTTCTCAATAGCATTTTCAAGGTTCTCTTCTGCTTGCCACCCAGCAGCAGCCATTAATGTTTCATGATACTCTAATGAAATATAATCAAAAATTAAACTATCAATTGTAGGTTCAGCAGAACGGAGTAATGATTCACTACACCCTGTGCATTCTGCCATATGTAACCAGATAATAGGTAATCTATCAGCCACTTTAACAGCATCTGCAACTAAAGGTGTAAATTTTGCAGGAAGTGCTAACATTGCAGTAATTGCTCCTGCCCATTTCATAAAATCTCTTCTTGAAAAACCATTCTCCTCTATTATATTTTCAATAGAATTATTTTCATCTATTTTGGGTAATTTTTTTAACTGTTTTATCCGTTTTTTAAACGAGTTGTAAAGCGAATCGTAAGAGCTATCCATGCCATCAATACTCATTCTGTTTCTCCTTTTATCTAAAGATTGAATATTCATTCACTATTTTATGAAAATAAAACTTAATATGATATAAATAGTTCTTTAATAGGCTATTTTAAAACAAAAAGTAAAAAATAAGATTCAATAATACTCAATTTTAAGTTGATAGCCTCTCAATGCACCGTGCAGACAGAGCATATATCAAAGCTTTTAAAGATAATCTGTGCCTCTTTTGGAGTGCATCTCTGCATAGCTCTATTTGCTATACCCCTCTCTCCACTATTACCATTTGAGATATTCCACTGTGTTGGAGTTATTATTTCATAATTGGCTATTTTTGAGTTTTTAACAGATATTTTATGTATAAGTGAACCTCTTGATGCCTCTATTGCTCCAATTCCACTAAAATATTTAGCTTTTGGAAGTTCATGGTTAAGAGAAGGAAATGATAAATCTATGCTATTTAATATCTCTTTTAAGTGTTTAAGTAAAACTCCTATTTCATAAATTCGTGCAAATGCTCTTGTGAGTGTGCTATCTCTATATCTCTTATGTAGAGCTTTTACAATTGGTAATTTAGAAATCATACCTCTTGCGATTGCCCCTGTCTCATAGTGTCTATTTTTATAGATAACACCTTTAGATACTGACTCTTGCTGTTTATACTCTGTTACATATCTAATATCTATATTTGAAACTTTTGTAGGAATAAATTTTCCAGTTTTAAAACCAAAACACTCTCCAAGTGTAATAAATCTATCATAACTTTTTCCAAGTTTTTCCATGCGATTATCTATTAATAGAGTTATCAATTTTTTAAAATCACCATCTATTTTTGATATATGGTAGATTGATTTCATATCTAAAAAATTATCTAAATCTATCCCAATTACAACCTTTTCAAAAAATTGTGTAACCTCATCAATTAAATTTTCAGCCTCTATAATATCAAAATAGGTTGGGTCACATGTTACTCCAAAAGGGATAGCATAGCTAGAGTGTGGCCATTGACCGGCAAAGATTGAAAGGGCTTTTACTATTGTAGATGATATATATGATGCTTTTACTGGATATTCTCTATTAAAACCACTCTCTAGTTCAGGTAGTATAGTTAAATAGAGCCATTTAATATGGTTTTGTATAATTTCACACCCTAAAGTAAACTCTCTAATCTTCTCTATTTTGCTATTTAGTTTTAAAGATGGATTTAAACTTCTATATCCACTTTCTAAAGCTCTAACAGAAGCTATTAAATGTGAATGGTTACATATTCCACAAACTCTAGGTGTAATTATTAAAGCATCTAGTGGATTTTTTCCAATTAGAATATTCTCTATTCCTCTATATAGATTAAAAGAGATTTTGCTATCTTCAACTAGACCACTATCATCTAAAGTAAAATTTAATTTTGCCTCTCCCTCAATTCTCTCTATCAGTTTTTCTAATTTTATCTTCTTCATACCTTTTTTGCCAAAATATGAATATATCTTCCCATATCTCTAAAAGGCTCTTCCCTTGCGTGAAGATACTCCAGCCTTATTAACTTCTCCATATCGCTATTCTCCAATACCTCTTTTGAGATATAGTCATAAAATACTCTAATTGCTGTCTGTTTCTCTATTTTAAAGCCATGTTCTGTTAAAAACTCCCTAATTTGATGAGGTTTTTGGGGGTAGGGTGGGGTAAGTCTTTTTCCCCTCCCATACCACTTTTTTTCTAATATTGTATCAAATCTCCAACTACCTTGAAGAATATTCTTATATACAAGTGAATTGTAGTTAAAAAATAGTATAGATATATACCCTCCACCTTTAACCCCATTTAAAATCTTCTCTAAACTCTCCATAGGCTCTGCCAACCACTCAATTACAGCATGAAATATAATTAAATCCTGTTTTGGTAATTCCAATACTAGCTCTTGAGCAGGTTTTTGAAAAAATGGGATATTCTCTAACTTCTCTCTTTTAAAATTCTCTTTGGCTCTCTCCAACATCTTATAGGATATATCACAACAGGTTATATTATGTCCTCTCTTTGCAAACCATAGAGAAATCTGTCCAAATCCACATCCAGCATCTAAAATATCTAATTTTTTCTCACTTCCATAGAGTTTTTTTAAATCCTCCTTTAGAAGTTTTAGCCTCCACTCCCCTTTAAATGTTCCATATATCGATTTTTCAAATTTCTCTACAAATATATCAAAGTTATAATCATATTTTCCTCTCTCTCTTATTTTCAATTTTTTCCTTTATATTCTATGATTTTACTCTCAAGTCTCTCTATCTTAAAACTCTTAGCCACCCCAGTAACTGTTAAGTAGGCTCTTTTAGATATACCAATTGGAATTTGGTTTGGGATTCCCATATTTGTTTTAGTAAAAAATAGATTCTTTTTTGGAAAAGTTGGCTCTGTGCAACCAAAACATGGAGTTCCAACGGTTGTTTTTGAACTTATCTCTCCCCATAAAATTTTATTACAACTACCTCTAGTATATGGAGCTTGACACCCATTTTTATAGAAGAGACACCCCTCTTTCTCTCCTAAATTTTTATTATCTATTTTCCATTCAAAATACTCATTTCTAGGACACCCATTATGGACTGTAATTCCATATAGCTCTTTTGGACGATTAAATTCATCTAATATAAATTTATTGTTTTTCTCTATATTTAATAGAGCAAATGATAGATACTTATAGTGAATAGGACAACCGGATATCGAGATAACTTTTTTTGAAAAGCTGTCAAATCTGCTATTTTTCTCACCCCCTTTAAATATAAATCCCTCTATCTCATCTCTATCTTTTTCCCTAAAAACTCCTCCAAATGTGGCACATGTTCCGACTGTAACTATATATTTAGCCATTTTTGCATAGTGTAGAGCAACCTCTAAGATATTTACCCCATTTCTAGTGGTTTTTGAGTTAAAGGCTCCTTCCAATATTAAAATATCACATTGAACCTTTTTATTATATATATCCTCCAGAGAGTAAGGAGTATCAATCAATGGAAAGTAAACTAATTTAAATCTATCTAGTATCTGAAATAGAGTAGGGTGGTTAAAAAATGAGTGAAGATTTCCATTACAACTTATAGATTGAAGCCATAAAAGTTTTTTTGGTTTCTGCATAAGATTTAAGCCTTAAGTGCATTATAGATATTATTTGATATATCAGATATATAGTAATCTATATCATTTGGTAAAATATCTTCACCTTTTAAAAAGACCATACCTCCTAGATAACCCATAAATAGACCAAAAGCAGAGAAAAAGTCTTGGTCTCTTAGCTCACCTTTTTCTACACCATTATCAAAAAATATCATAATTTCTGTTACAAAACTAGATACACAAATCATTCCTTCACAGCCATTTTTAAAAATTTCTCTATGAGAGAGATAGACTCTTAAAAAATAATCTATCATTTCCGGTCGCTCTTTTGCCATTTTAAAGTAAAGAGTTACAATTTTTTCTATTTTATTTTTTGAAGAGGTTTGAAGAGAATTAATTTCTCTAATTTTTAAACCTAAAAAATCAGAAGTATATTTAATAATTTCTTTAGCAAGTTCATCTTTAGAGGGGAAATAGTTATAAAGATTACCAACACTCATATTTAAGCTTTTAGCAATATCGGGAATGGTAGTGCGATGAAACCCATTAGTGGAGAAAAGTTTTAAAGAGGTTTCAATAATGGCTTTTTTCTTAAGCTTTTTTTTATCAGTCACTTTAGTAAAATACCGTTCATAAAAAGATAATAAAGATAGGTAGAACAATAGCATAAAAAAACTTGAAGAAGGCTTGGTGGGAGAGAAGAGGGAGCTAATATGTGAGATGTAATAAAATAAACTAAAAAGAGAAGAGAAACAAAATGTACCCTTTTGTTATTATCTCTCCACCTCTCCACTCTTTCATAACATAACTTTCCTCCCTATCTATCCCTTCTCTCTCTCCCTCTCTCTTTCTCTTTTCTTCTCCCTCTCTTTTTTTTAACCCTTTTTTTGTTATTATTCCTCTATCTCTTTTTTAAGGCTTTTTATGCTTTTAGATAGTGGTAATGTTTTAAATGATTTTGATAGATGGGTTATAAGTTTTAATAGAAATGCAAGACATAGAGAGATTGCAAAAAGTTCTTTAAAGATATATAATAGAATTATAGAAAAATTAAGAGAATTTATTACAAATAAAGATATAAAATCTTTAAAAGATATAAATCAGGATTTTATTCTCGAATTTTTGGAATATTTAGAAGATAATTCTAAGGTTTCAAAATTTGCTACAAAAACGAAAATTCTATATATATCAATTCTTAGAAGTTTTTTTATGTATATCTCTAATAATAATAGTGAATTTTATACTTATGAAAAAGAGTTTAAAGGGATAGTTCCAAAAAATAAAAATAAATCAAAAAAAGTTAAATATTTAAGTGATAGTAATGTTGAAAAATTACTAAAATATTTAGAAGATAATTTAAGTGAAAATAGACACTACTCCTATATACACTCTTTGGGAATAAAATTGATGCTATATGCAGGATTAAGAATTTCTGAAGTTTTAAATTTAAGATTAGATGATATATATATTTCAGATTTAAAAAATGAGAATGGGGAGAGAGATTTTTATGAAATTTACTTAAGAGATACTAAATCAAAAGAGGAGCAGATTGCTTTAATAAAAATTTCATATATAAAAAAAGAGTTAGAATATTTTACTAAATTAAATAGAAAATATATTTTTCAAGGAAAAAACTCTACTAAAATCATAAATAGAAGTAATTTTTATATATCAGTTGGAAAAATTTTAAAAAAATTAAATATTAACCAAAAGGGATTACATCTATTTCGCCACACATGTGCAATGGGACTTTATAGAAAAACAGGAAATATTTTAGTTGTAAAAGAGGCACTTAGACACTCCAATATTAAAACAACAATGATTTATGCTAAAGCAGAAAAGAGTGATATTGCAAAGGCAATGAGATAGATAATATATTCTTTATAAAAAAGAATATATTATAGATTTATGCTGGAATAAAATTTTTAGTCTTATAGTCATAAATTTCCAATTCGCCTTTCTGTATATTATACCACCATCCATGAATTTCCAATTCGCCTTTTTCCAAAGCTCTTACAATATATGGATATGTCATTAATCTTTGAAGTGAAAGTTTTATATTATTTTTTTCTGTAATTTCAAAAATATTTTTCTCATCTGTATTTAAAGATTCAAGAATTGCCTCATGCTTTGCAGGATACATTAATGTTAACCACTGTTCTACATGATTTAATTCTATACTCTCCTCCTCTTCGGTCTTTTCATGATACAGATGAGCACACGCTCCACAATAGCTGTGACCCAAAACAACTAAATTTGGAATCTTTAAGACATTAACAGCATATTCAATCGCTGATTGAGTAGCCCCCTTTGTTATCTGATAAGGAGGGACAACATTTCCAATATTTCTAGCGATAAAAAGTTCACCCGGCTTTGTATCCAATATTAGTGATGGGTTAACTCTACTATCACTACAAGATATTAGCATAGTGTGAGGTTTCTGCCCTATTGCCAACTCATCAAAGAGTTTTTTGTTGTCCCTAAAATATTTTTTCCTAAAATTTTTATAGCCTTTAGAATATATACTTTTCATAATCTCCCTTTATAACCATTTTATAAATAAATTATATGTAATTTATTTAAATGCAATCATTAAAAATATAGGGAATTTTTTATGGGGTTTATTTATCTCATTTACTGTTTCAAAAGTAATCATTTTAAAACCTATATCTTGTGAAATTTTGTTTAAAGTCTCTCTATTAAATCCAAAATGGAAAACTCCTCTATTATCACTATGGAAACTTCCATCTTCTTTATCTAAATCTGCCAAAGCGATAAAACCATCTCTATCCAATATTTGATAAAATATTTTAAAAAGTTTTTTAATATCCTCTATATGGTGAATTGTCATAGAAGATATAATTCCATCAAATTTTAAATTATGAATATTATCCTCTTTTGTAATATCCATCTCTATTATCTCAATAGGACAGAAAAAATCTTTCTGTTTTTCTCTTAAAACTTTTAACATTGATGGTGAATTATCTATTGCTGTAATTTTTTTTACCTTTTCAGATATAAAATAACTTAGAAGTCCAGTTCCAGCTCCAAAATCCAAAATGTGCATTTTTTTATTTAAATCGATATTTTTTGAAATTGCATCTGCTATCTTTTTAGCATTTTCAACTCGTCTGCTTTTTGCATCCCAATTTGTAGATTTATGAGAAAAAAGGTCAATAGAAGAATTATTTTGCATAAAAAGCCTTAAAAAAGAGATAGAGGAATAATAACAAAAAAAGGGTTAAAAAAAAGAGAGGGAG
>Ga0256828_1002235_pt1 | contig 11645 bp, 14 predicted proteins | sample CV88metaG_FD_185993 | JGI IMG/M metagenome (GOLD analysis project Ga0256828, IMG submission 185993) | Hydrothermal vent microbial communities from East Pacific Rise, Pacific Ocean - CV88 | ecosystem: Environmental > Aquatic > Marine > Hydrothermal vents | place: Pacific Ocean: East Pacific Rise... | reverse complement strand
TGGAAATAATGTAACAAATATTCATGCACGGAATGTATATAATTCTAATATTGAACATTCAAGGAATACACTTGTCTAACCCCCCACAACTACATTCTCTATTCAAGGAAGAGGTAGATAGGCATATCGCATATCTTACCAAATGGATGCCGACATACGGGCGTAAAAAACCTCTTACGTGGACAATGGCATCTTGGGCATTGAATGTTTCCGAAATGACTGTTAGAAACTATGTAGATCAAGGCAAGTTAAAAGATTTAAAAATCCCAACCATTGCAGAGTTTATTGTGTTGGAGGAGATCAGGGAACTTATCAAGGAGGAGAGTACAGATGAGAAAAACAGACGGCATAAAAATACAGTCACTACCAAAAGAAGAGGTCAGGCTAACCTGTTTGACGCTTGTGGAATCCGTTAACTTGATGCAGGAGAGATCAAGTTATTTTGGCTTCATAAAGCTTGTTTTGCTAAAAATCTCCAATCTTGACAATGTTCAGATAGACAATATGACAATACAGGACGCAATAGCACTTATTGTTTATTATCGTATGTATTTCTGGGATGATGAGATCATTACGGAGTCACCGGCATTATGCCCATCAGACTTTATTGGTGGCTATGATGATGAGATTAAGCGAGATGAACTTTTTATCAGAATTGGAGATTACCGCTTCACGCCATTCATAACAGTCAAAAAAGCGATTGAAGCAGAGCTGTTTTGCCAGTCAAGTGGTGACATCAAAAACCTACGTTTTTACATACTTGGTTCTGGTTGCACAAAGACAATAAAAGACGGCGTTGATACGATCATGTCACTTATGGCTAACAGTAAGGATATTGGGCTACTAAAGCAGTATGACGCACTTATTGGTGAACTATCCAACATTACATTAACATTAACACACGACAGCGGAAAAATATCAATTATTTCCGAGAATGGAGGTGAGCCTATTGCTCTACCGTTTCAAGGCTCATTACTTCTCTCTTTTGGATTATAGTGAATTGGTGTCAATCCTAAGCATTGTTGGCTTTGATGCAATGGAGAGAGATCCAAAATTGATATACGATATTTTCAAAGAACAGTTAAAGCAGAAGGAACAAGATGCCAAAACCAACAAGTAAAGAATCTATCATAATTGCAATGCAGAAGCGATGGCGTAAATCAGATATTCAATCACTCAAAAACAACAATCTTGATGCAATCGCATTTGCTATGCTTTTTTCATATTGCAAATTCAATGAAGAGGTTGTTGTTAAAACAATTATAAGTGTTCTTGGTCGATCAAGAGCATCTGCTAAAAGAAGCGTAAACGGATTTATGCAGAAGTGTGAAAAAATGGGAATTGACATATCTAAAATAGACCATGAAGTTGAGGAGAAAAAAAAGCGTCCTAAAAAAGCGAAAAAAGGGGAGGTTGAAAAAGCAATATCAAAACTTGCTCCTGTTCTTGATCTGTTCAATATTAACAAGAAAAACACACTTGACATAATAAAATCAATAGAAGAAGGAGAGGATTTTAGTCAGGAAGCTATCTTGGCTTCATACAAAGTTTTATATACGCTATTGATGGCTAAAGCAAAGGGCGAAACAGTCACCAAAAAGACAAGTGCATCTTATGAGATCATAGAAGATGATGATGGTACTGTAAGGAAGGTATTAGCCAAAAATTCAGAAGGCAAAAAAAAGGTGTGGGAAGAGACACAATCACACCTGCCGGACGAAAAGGCATTTGCAGGGGCATTGGTTGTTATGGAGGTAATCCAGTCCATTGAAGGTGGAAACTCTGAATATCTAACACAGGAAGAAAAAGAGGAGCGATACGAGGCATATCTAAAACAAGTTGCACAGGAACGAATAGCATACGGCGGTAAAGAGTATATTGATGCAGAACTGGAAGAGGTATAATGCTTGACAATTTTGCTTCACTCAAAAATGCAAAAACTCTTTTGGAGGTGCATGAGTCGCCATATTTTCAGAAGCACTTTGTAGAAAAGTATGTAAATGATCTCCCCCGATTTGCATTTGAAGTATTCGGCAAAAAACTAACATATCAGCAGATAGAGATCATAGAAGCACATGATTGGATTGGTGGGCGTACTGCCGTGCCTTCCGGTCACGGTATCGGTAAAACATTTTTTATTGGATTTATTGCTATTGCACACCTACTACTGTTCCAAAAGTCAATAACAAGAATACAAGCACCGAAGGAAGATCAGGTCACAAAGTTTTCATTCAAGGAAATTAAGTCAACAGCTTATGCACTTGATGAGCCAAAAAAGATAAATGACAGGCTTGTTAAATCGGAATGGGCTTTCCTTCTGAAATTTATTCAGTTTAACACAACATTGATCTATGTCAAGGGATTTAAGGAGAGTTGGTACATAGAACCGGCTACCGCACCGAAAGGAGATCCAACCAACCTTTCAGGTCAGCATAATTGGAGCTATCTACTTTTGCTTGATGAGTGTTCAGGTATTCCAGATACACACATAGACGGCTCTTTGGGTGCATTGTCAGAAAAGTTCAATAGTTGTATAGCATTTTCACAGCATACTCGAACAAGTGGGCGTTTCCATGAATTTGTCACTACAAGCTCAAAAGAGCAGGGCGGTGTTTGGGAGGTAGTAAGAATGAACTCCGAGCAGAGTCCGAGAGTAACCGCCAGTGCTATTAAAGCATGGAGAGCTACTTATACGGAGAATGAATACAATGTTAGGGTTTTAGGGTTGCCCCCACTGTTTGAGGATGGCTTCCTTTTGAACACACTTGAAGCACAACAGGCATACTCAAGGAGAGGCAAGGACTGGATAGACAAATTAAGCTTTGACACGCTTACAATTTCAACCGATGTAGCGTACACCGGTCTGCGAGATAGCAGTGTTGTAAGTGAACTAAGAGTAGCGGTTGTTTCAGACAGTACCGGAAAACTTCAACTCTACTGCATAGTAGATGATATTGATGTGTATCAAGGGAAAAACGCAAAACTACCTACGGAACTTGCAGGAACAGCATTTGATAAACTACTTCAAACACTCGATAATGAAGGCGATTTTATGTTTAAGCGTCTCCCGATAGATGCCACAGCAGGAGGGCATGAAGCATACACGGTACTCGAAGGAAAGGTACTTGAAGCAGGTCTTGGTGATGCACTTGTTCAGCCTATTGTTTGGGGGTCTGGGAGATTGGTAGGGTTCGATAAAAAGAGATTTGCAAATCAAAGAGCCAAAGCAAACATCATGTTGAAAGAGGCGATCACTCAAAACAGATTTTATATTGCAACAAACAAATATAAAACAAGGGTTCTAAATGAGCTATCTCATATTCCATTCACGTTTACAACAGACTTCAAATACAAGATACTAAGTAAGCAGGAAATGGCTAAAAAAGGAATAAGATCACCGGACATTATTGATACCTTCTCACAGCAGTTTTTAGTGCCATACGTCCAAACAAACACGGATTATGATGAGCAGGAAACAGTGAATGAGGATGAGGAAGTAACAGAAGATGAACTTGATGAGATCATGGAGCTTGAAGATGATATTTTAAGTGGCTTAAATGGTCTTGATGAAGATGATGAAGAGTTGGACATAGAAGAAGCACTTGAAAACAGCTTAATTATGTAAAAAAGGTAAAAGATGAAACAACAAACAGAAAAGAAAAGAGTTTTATGTGCATTACAGAACACAAACAGCGTAGATAGATATACATTCTGCATCGTTGATATTGTAAAACATATTGAGACAAACAAAATCATTAAGGCAGTTATACCAAAAGGGCTACTCCGAGAAAGTATTGTTTTTGATGATCTCCGGCATTACATACGAACAGTTTTTACAAACAAAAAGCCGGATTATGTAATTTCTACACAGCAACACTTTATGCAAGGCTCATACTTCTATGATCTGTATAATAGAAAAGATGAGCATGAATTAGCAAAGCTTTATATCGACAATTTCGAGGTACTTGTTAACCGGTGTGGAACATTACAGCAAGTTTCCAATGGGGAAGGATTGTTCTTGACTGATGGAGACAGTCAAAAATCAAAATGGAAATTCGATCATACTTCACTAAGGATGGCTACTTTTGCTTTCATGTTCAGCATTGATCTTGTTTCACGGAACAAAACAAGCAGATTATTAATGAGTTTAAAAGAGGAGTAAAGTATATTTAACAAAATATAGAAAAAATCAAGAATATTATACAAAACACTTGACATAATCCAATATATTTGATATAGTGGCAGTACAAATCAAATATGAAGGATTGAAATGAAGGCAGAAACACTAAGAGAAAAAGAACTTTTCGACACTATGGATAAGCTATATCCGCACAACGAAAGGGGGTTCACTCCTGCATTATTGAGAGATATTGAGGCAATAAGAAATAATGATCAAGGGTCAAGTAGCTTTAATGCAAGTATGATTAAGGCTCGTAACATTGAATATGTATTGGCTATTGAGAAGTATGTAAGAAGTGAGGAGGCGTGAAATTTGTACTTGAAAAGTTGTAGGAGGGGCAAATGACAGACAGAAGAATAGCGGAGCTTGCCGGAAGAAGCCCGCAGGTGATCTCATCCATGAAGAAGAGATACCCAATGCAATATGAACTGCTTAGGATCGGAGCAATCGAGAAAGAGAACTCATCTATTCCTGCAAAAAATTACTCTGAACTTGAAGAAGAAGAACTCCACAGAGAGATCATAAGGCTTGCTGAAAGGATAGATACATACTCCGACAAAATAAGAATTGCCAGTGATTTTCTTGCTGATAGAATAGGAATACAATAGATTAAGGAGATTTGCAATGAGTAACAAAAAACAATTCAAAATTGGTATTGATATTGGGAAGGGAACTGATTTTACGGTCACAACACCGTCCACAAAGCGGTATAACGATTTTGACACATGGTGGAATGAAATCGGTAGCGGGATAAGACCTTTTGAGCAGGAGGACAAAGAAGAGTTCACAAAAAGAGTTGCTTTCTTGGCTTGGAACGAAACAAACACGCACAGCAAGTCCGAATTTATGCGTATTGCTGAACAGGCAAAGAAAAAAGAAGATAGCAATAATTTCAAAACTGTATCACTGGACACCTTTCCAAAACAACCGATAAAAATTGATCCACAAGATGAATTTCTTATGCGTTCACTTGGCAGGTATGAACAAACCATTACTATCAAAGAGGCATACGAAAGATGGGGCATTATTCTTGACAGAGATGAATTTTCACGGAAAGATGGAAGTACACATATTGAGATGCGTAAAACTGCAAATGGCGTATGGCACGCAAAGCCTCACGGATATGATAGCATCAAGGGAATAGACCAAAGATTGATATACAGAGTAATTGTTTAAAGATCACACACTCGAAACAACATCAACGAGCGATTGAAGCATACCGGTAAAATAATCGCTAACCTCAAAGTAAAAACGCTCTCCCTGCATAATATTAATCCAGTTCTCCTTTGACTGAATAACAATATCAACACTAAGCGAATTTCGGCAAGACAAAAATGAAACAGTGGCGGTAAGTCCGGTATCTTCACTATCTCTCATTATGGTTGTCTTGATCGTTGATAATTCCTGCATCACTGATTATATCATTTTTGTTTCATTTTCGATATATTTTATTTCCCAAAATTCTGGAAATAAATAAAATAGCAATCTTTTTGTGTATTCCAAACAAAAACGACACTTGTGTTCTAAAACTTTGGAAGCCTACTACCCTACTTTTACCCTACTTTATTTCAGTATGGTAAAATCAGCTAAAATCAGCTAAAAACAGGCAGGACAAAGTAATGACAATGACGACAGAAGAGATGATGACCTTCAAAAAAAACTATCTTGACAAAATGAGCCAAAAAAGCCAAAAGGTTATACTCACTCCATACGATGTAAGACGTAAAGATGCTTGGGCATTGAAAATATTTGGAAGTTCTGAATATTCTTGGATGTTTGATGTACTTATACCGAACATAGATCACGCAAAAGAGTACGGATATGAAATAGCTGTTTAATCGGTTGTAGGGCATACCGGAAGCCTCCGTATAAAAATATGCCTTATAGCTTTTTAAAAACACCCCCTCCTTTTAGATACCATACAATATGAGCAGTATGAGAGTAAAGCAGGTCAGCCGTGTAGGTAGATCATCAATCAAAACAAAACCGGTATCAAGAAGCAACCCAATTCTAAAACACAGGCTACAGAATACCCAACTTCAAAAACTCGACAAACAAACAGAGACAAAGAGGAAGGCTTTAACCGTTAGGGAAAATGGGAGAGCCATAAAACACTATCTTGAATACTATTCAAAAGGTATCACGGTTAAAAATGCACTTGATAAATCACTAAAGGTTGATATTGAACGTGCCAGAACGCAACTTAGGGCATTTTATATCAAGACACTGCAAAAAGATGTGTTTAAATTCACCGTCAAATCATCTGGGCTATACCCTGAAACACACCATCAAGTAGAGATCATGTGGCAACTCGACAAAGCAAATCTTGACAAACCGATACAAGAGATTTTTGCAAATACACCAATCAAGGCACAATGCTCATGTGGGAGGCATACTTACTGGTACAGATACCTTTGGACTACTGCAAAATCAAGCTTAGGGCTACAGGAACACCGCTTCCCATCTATCCGAAACAAAAACCTTGAAGGTATGTGTTGTAAGCACATGATTAAAGTAATGACCTCCATTCAGTCCGGTGGCTTTCAAGTTACATTTGGAAGATATATTGAAAACAAAAGACTTCAAAAAGGAACAAGACTTAGTGCAAAAGATAAGGTTAGAATTGCAGGTAAGTCATTTGGTGCAGGTAGATAGATCAACTGCTTTAAAATCACCTACAAAAAGAGGTTATAATTTCAATGCACCGGTAACGGTTGCACAGCGTTTCTACTCCTTCATACGTTTTTATGCAGTCCTTTTAAAAAACCTCAAACAATTATTGACTGCATAGAAATACTCCTTGAATTTTACTCTTTTTAAACTGATATACTTTAAATAAAAAGTTGATAGATGTTTCCAAGCGAATTGATAGACTTACACAAATCAAGAGAGAAAGAGATACTTGATAAGTGGATTGAAACCAAAGGCATTGACGTTATTGTGAAGCCGGTCAAGGTTGAGGACAACGGAGCGATCATTACACATGATCTTGATCCATTCAATATTGAGGTAGGCACAGTTGGATATGAAGATGGTTCGATCATGGAATATGATAATGAGTACAAAACAAAGCTCATTATTGTTAATGAACAGTTCCAGTTTCTCAATGTATCTTTTGACATCATGGTTGAGGAATACTTCAATGACAGTGACAGTTCAAACATGAATGAATTGTATTGTTTTATAGAGGGCGAGATAGTTCCAAAATCAAGCATCATCTCTTTTGAGAATTTCGACAATATCAGCATGAGGGTAGAGAGCATTATGAAAAAGAGACCGTTAAGCGACATTTATAGATATAGATTGGTAAGGTGCTAAATATGGCAAAAAACAAATGGTTGAATTTTGGTATTTTTGGTAAAAAAGCAGATACCGAGAATAGTATAGACGAAGGTTCTGCAAATGATGAGAAGGCAATTCAAGACCTAACACATGAACTCATACAGGCATCAGTTCCCAGAAACCTTCTATTTGGTGCTACATCACAAAAAACCTTTGATTCAGTTACAAGGGATGTTGAGTATCTTAAACGACATGAAATGTATAGCGACTCATTTACACGTGAAATGGTAAAAGTGATTATCGCAAGAGCCATAGGTGTTACACATGGCGATATTATGCCATTCCAACTATCAATAAGTAAAAAAGCCGGTGTTAACGACAAGGTGAAAGCCGTACTTAATGATGATCTTGAGCATATAGAGCGAGTTATATCAAAAACACTGTTTCCGGTCATTATGGATAGTCAGTTTTATGGAGACGGATTTACTGCTATTCAGCATGAAGAAGGGGTTGGCGTAACCGGTCTTGTCTATAACTTTTCTACCAAACCGTTCAACATTACGCCATTTGTAACAAATCAGGACAACACAATAGCCTATGAAGTAAGTGCGAACACAAACCTTCTATCAAGCAAACGGAAGTTCTCATCTACCGGAAGGCAGTATGTTTCACCTATGAAAGTTGCAAGAATGAACGCACAATCAAACGGTATCATGGATATTCAGACAGAACACATAATGACAGTTGAGAACATGAACGCATTTAACGACAAAGAGACACCGTATGAGGATTTTGTATATGGTGGTGTTGTTGAGGGGTGTTTGGATAGTTTCCATAACTACAAATGGGCAGTAAACGCCCTCTCAAACATGAGAATTTCAAGTTCAATGATCGAAAGGTTTATCACACACACACTTGATTCAACCAGTGAGTCAGAGCGTAAATTATTAAGAATGGCACTCGAAAACAAGATTAAAGCCGTGAGGGATGCCGTCAAAAAGAGGGTTGACGAAAAAGATCCATCGGTAATGGTGGCGAACCACATCATACCAACCACATCTGAAAATACAAACTCTGTTCAAATTCAAGAAAGCACACCGCAGTTTAACCAACAGATAGACGATATTATGTTTCACATCAAAAGGTATATTGGAGACATTGGTTTCAATATCGAATTAACTCCTTTCAGCGACTCAATGCTTGGAGGTGGAGAGAAGGACGGTTCGGTACAAAATTCCCTTCAAATGGACACACAGGGAGAGCAGATCAGGAAAGCTATAAAGGGTTATATCGAACATATTGCAAAAATACATTTTCTATCCAAATACAACATGGATATTGATACAAACTTTCTAAATATTGACTTCACTTCAACGATCAATAAGGCGAAAATTGATGCAGAGACACAAAGAATGGAGTCAATAAACAACGTACAGCAAATTGGCGGGATTGTAGATCAGTTGAAAGCTTCACAGTATCAAGACACACCTGAAACAAGAATAATGCTTACTGAACTACTGAAAGATACTATCTCAAATACGTCAAAAGACAAAGAGGAAATGCTTGAAGCAATGATAAACCACATTTTAACAAAGCCAGAAGAACCACAGGAAGAGGAGATTTAATATGAAGAACACAATCGAAGATTTAGGAAATGGAACGCATAAAGTATCTATAAGTTTTGATGTCACTGAACACGGTCACAATTTCGGTATGCCACGTAACTATAACCTTGCAAAAGTGCAAAAACTTATCCGGTCAAAAGAAGTCCAGAAGGCTATCAAGGACGGGTATGCAATGACTTTTTACGGACATGGTGCGAGAGATAAAGCACAGGGGTACTTGGCAAATGAACGAAACTATAAAACCGGAGAAGAGCAAGAACCTATCGGGAAGGTTACAAAACTCTCAATCAAAGATAAGATTGTTTCATACGAAGCACTACTTGTAGAAACAGTAGGTAACAAGACAAAAAGCGTTGTCAAGATGATTGAAAACGGGATTGGTGGTTTTTCTTTTGTCTGGGATGTGACTAAGGGTATATTTTACGGAAGCGATTTTGTGCTATCCCCAAATTTCAACGGAAACCGTGTAGTAATGGACTCGATTTGCAGTGATGGATCATGTCAGCTTGATACAGCCATTCACGATGCAGTTGTTGATGCTATCGGAACACACGGTGATCTGTACGATGATGCAAAAGACTTGCTTATTCATCAGGACAATGTATCACAGGCATTGGAGTTCAAAAGCAAGATAAAAGCAATGCAGGACACCATAGCAATACTTGAAGAGAAGATAGATGAGCAGGAGATCACAATAGATAACTGCAATATCACAATCAAGGGGCAGAAAGAAAAAATAGAAGCACTCAAGAAGCAAAACAAAAAGGAAGTTGAAGATGCGGTACTCGACAGCATAGAACCGCTAAATAGCAAGATCAACATTCTCAATGAGAAGGCTGAAAGGCTAAAGGTTTTAAGCGATGCAATAGAAACAGCAGGACTTAAAATCGAAAATGATGAAATTGTTTTGGATAGTGCATCATTTGGAAGTTTGCTATCGGTTGGAAATAGAGATCAATACAGTTTCGATGAAGCAGTGCTTGACAGCATCAGGAAACCTAAAAAAACACGCCGTGACGAGCCAACGGTTGATATGTTCGAGTTTAAATATTAAGGCATACAGTAATGAATTTTGAGTTTGACAGGCAAACCGGTTTTCTGATAACAAAAGCCATACTTGGCATGACATCAAAAGACAACAGCCGTGCAGATAAAAAAGAGCAGAATATTGTCATAAACAACAATATAAAAGCACCTGAAAATGAAGTCAAGAGCAGAAGATCAGCAAAAACATCAATGCCGTTACAAAAAAATCATGGGAAAAATGCAAGTCCAAAACAATACAGTAACTACCAGATACCATACAATGCAATAGAGACGACAGGAACTATTGTAGGTGGGGAACTTTTCAGGGCAGTATCGGAACTTGGTACGGCAATCGCAACACCATTACGCATGATTGGTGGACTAAAGAGTGCAATAGGCAAGTATAGAGACAAAAAGAAGCAGAAGGAAGCAGAAGAGGCATACTTCAATGATCTGGAAGTACAAGACAAGCAGAGTGACACACTCGATGAGATACTAAAAGAGATCAAGAAGGGTGACACATCTTCAAAGGGTGGACTACTAAAAGGGATTGGTAGCCGTCTTGGTGCAGGTATCGGACTGGGTTCGGTCAGTAGCTTTTTGTTCAAAGGAGGCATCAAAGGGCTACTTAAACGGCTTGGAATTGCCGGAATGATCTACAGCGTACTTGACGGCTATGGTGCAGAAATACAAAAAATAGCAGATAGTCAAGGTATTGATGTTGATGAGATGGGAATTTCTGATAAGCTACACGCCATTATAAACGGGGCAGGGCATGGAGTGGTTAAATTCCTTAATTTGCTTGGAGCTGATCTTGATCCATCAAAGATTGATGCTTGGACGCAGGAAGCCAGAAGTGGAATTAAAAATACACTTGCAAACATAGAGGACAACTATCCAACATTCGGGAAGGCACTAAATGGCACACTTGATGCACTTGATGGAGCATTAGGTAAAGCCACAACATACCTTGAAAATGCAATGAAAGTTCTGCTTGATGCAGGACGTAAAAAAACAGACAAAGAGAAAGAGTTTATCAAGGCACAAGACACTGTAAGCACATACGACAGGTATGGAGTTGCAAGTTTCCACACAAAAGAGGAGAGAGATAAAGCCTACAAAAAGATGCAGGAGTTAGCACCAGACTTGCTTAAAGATGAGAAGTTTGTAAAAAACTCTCCATACGCAAAAGTAGCAAAAAAAGCAATAAGCAAGAAATATAACCAAAAGATAGTTGTTAGTGAAAAAAAACGCAAAAGCGAAGAAATCAAACAGCAAATACAAAAAGAGAGAGAAGAGGTGAAGGCTATGGAGGAGCATAAAAAGGGCTACGACAATGGTGATTTTTCCTCTATCGTAAAACGAAAAGCACTTTACTCTTCCAATAAAGCATTTGAGGAGGAGCTTAAAAAGAAAAAAGCACTACTCGCACAACACGAAAAGCTATTGCAGACAACAACGGAGATAGTCAAAGAGGCAGAAGAACAACTTAAAAAGATCAAGGACAATGAGACAGTAAACAGCACCAGAGA
>Ga0256828_1002234_pt1 | contig 11646 bp, 8 predicted proteins | sample CV88metaG_FD_185993 | JGI IMG/M metagenome (GOLD analysis project Ga0256828, IMG submission 185993) | Hydrothermal vent microbial communities from East Pacific Rise, Pacific Ocean - CV88 | ecosystem: Environmental > Aquatic > Marine > Hydrothermal vents | place: Pacific Ocean: East Pacific Rise... | reverse complement strand
TAGATAATTTAAAAGATATTATTTCTCAAGTTATCATATCTTTTAATATTGAAATATATGCTCTTTTTCAATTAAAGTGAAGATAACTAATATCAGTTCAATATTTTGTAAAAGCTTTTAATCATCTAAATTTTCTATTTAAGATATTACTACAAGTTCTATGTTCTTGAGTTGCTTTTTGTATTTGAGCATAAGGTTTTGCTCTTCTAATTTTAGCAAGTAATCAATATTTATTCATTAATCTTAATACTTTTTTATGATTAATTTCTTTTTTATAATTATTTTTTAGTTCCATTAATATTCTTCTATATCAATACGTTCTATGATATTTAAATACTAATAATTTAATTAATTCTAAATCTTGTTTTTCTTTATCTTCTTTTAAATTATTACTTAGTTTATTCTTTCTATATTTATAGTATCAAGAAATTGATACTTGAGCTATATTACAAAGTAAATTAATATTTATTTTATTATTTTTAGTTTTTAAATTATATATTGCTTTAAATTTTATATTTTTAGGGATAATTTCACTTATCTAATTTTTTTAATTCTTCAACTAAAGCTAATTTAGTTTCTAAATATTCAATATATTCATCTTTTGTCATTTTAGAAGTATTAATATATTCTTTCTTAGGTCTTCATTTTTTTTCTTCTATTATTCATTTATTATTTATATTATTTTTCCATCTTGCAAGAGATTGTGATGGAATATTTGAATTTATTATATATTCTGGAAATCAAAATTGTTTAAATATTTCTTTAGCTGTGACATATTCTTTAGCTAATTTTACTGCTTTTATTTTAAATTCTTTATTAAATATTATATGTTTTGAAGTAGCATTTTTTACATTTATATTTGATTTTAATTCTTTTATTTGTTCTTCTGTATATTTAATTGTTGTCATATTTTATATTATTAATAATTAAATACTTTTTATTAATATATTCAAATATCAAAAAAAGTAGAGTGAATCTTTTTTTATTCACTCTACTTTCTAGGGGGCAGTTCACAATGCTTCTTTTTTTTATAAACTTCTTGTTTTAATTTCTTCTAATATTCTAGATTTAAATTCTTCTAAACTTTCAACTGTTTGATCTTTTGTTTTATAGTTTCTAACTGAAACAGTTCCATCATTTTGTTCTTGTTCACCTACAACTAAAATATAATTGTTGTGCATTTTTTCTGCATTTCTAACTTTTTTATTTAATCAATCAGTAGAATAATCTCCTGAAACTCTTATACCAGACCCCTTTAATTCATTTTCTACTTTTTTAGCATATTCATCAAACATTGGCATAACAGGTACAATTATTGCTTGTCTTGGAGCTAACCAAAGTGGGAATATTCAAGCAAAATTTTCAATAAGCATTCACATTCATCTTTCTAAAGATCAAAGTATAGCTCTATGAATTACTACTGGTCTTTCTTGCTCATTATTTTCATTTGTAAAACTCAGATTAAATCTTTCTGGAAGATTGAAATCACATTGAATAGTCGCTAATTGCCATTCTCTACCAATAGCATCTTTAAACATAAAATCAAGCTTTGGACCATAAAAAGCAGCTTCTCATTCTACTCTTTTATAGGGTAAATCATTAGTTTTACAAACACTTTCTAATGCTCATTCTGCTTGTTGCCAAACATCTTCTCCTCATAAATATTTTTCTTTATTTTCTCATCTAACAGATAATGAAACCCAATAATTATCAGTCATTCACATAGTAGTATAAAATTCTTTTATTACATCTGTAACAATTTTTACTTCTTCTTCTATTTGGGAAACTCTACAAAATAAATGACCATCATCTTGAGTAATAGACCTTACTCTTGTAAGACCAGATAATTGACCTGATTTTTCATCTCTGTAAACAGTTGCAGGTTCAAAATATCTAATAGGCATATCTTTATATGAAAACTGATTATCATCAAATATTTGCATATGATGAGGACAGTTCATTGGCTTTAAGAAAAAATCTTCTTTAGAAGTTCCTCCATGAACTTTAAACATATCTTCAAGATAATGACCAGCATGACCTGAAGTTTCATAAAGAGTTTCTTTTGCTAAATGTGGTGACCATACTCTATCATATCATCTAATAGAATGTAATTCCCAAAGATAATCTTCAAGCTCTTTTCTCATAATAGCTCCAGCTGGTTGAAACATAGGTAAACCTGGACCTACTAAATCAGAAATAGTAAATAATTTAAGCTTAGCACCTAATATTCTATGATCTCTTTTTTTAGCTTCTTCAAGCATTTTTAAATGAGCATCAAGCTCAGCTTTATCATTAAAAGCATAAGCATATATTCTAGTAAGTTGTTTATTGTCAGCATTACCTAACCAATAAGCTCAAGCAACTCTTGCTAATTTAAATGAATTAGCATCAAGCTCAGTAGTATTTTTTACATGAGGACCAGTACACATATCTATAAATTTTAGATTTTTTACTTGATCACCATCCATTTCATCAAAAGATTCAAAATTATTTTCTTTTAAAAATTCTTGCAAATCAGAAACCTTACCTCATTTAGCAAGATTCATATAAAAAGTTATTTTATCTGACAATTTTTCAGTATTTTTAAAATCTCATGATTCTATTTTATCTACAAGCTCATTTTTAAATCATTCTCCCATTTTATCAAGAATTTTTCTAGCCTCATCAAAACTAACTTCAAACTTTTTAAAATTTTGACCTTGAGAAACTATTTTTTTCATTGATTTTTCTATTTTTTTCAAATCTTTATCAGAGAATTCAACATCTCAAAAATCAAAATCATAGTAAAAACCATCTTCTGTATCTGGACCAGTAGCTATTTTTGCTTCTGGAAAGTTTTGTTTTACAGCTTGAGCCATTATATGAGCCAAACTATGTCTTTTAGTAGATAAATCCATATTCATTAAATTAATTATTAAAATTTTTACATAAAAAAACTCCTATTTTTACGAATAAGAGTTTTTGTTATTTCTTTATATTACCAACAAAAATCCCCTATTTATATAGAAGTACAATTTTTGTTATGGTTTCAAGTTGTGCTAGAATCACAATGTCTTATTAAGAAATATTGAATTAAATATATAGTTTTAATCTATTTTGTCAAAAAATATTTTACAAAATAGTATTATTTAATATATAATATAATTGTCAAAAGGTTTTATTTTTTACGCTTTTATACTAGTCTATTTTAAGTATAATAAAATTGTTTAATATTTTTTAATTTATAAGTTATGATAAACAAAAAAGCTTTTTCTCTTGTCGAGATTATTATAGCTATTTCTATTATTACTTTACTTGCTGTTGTTGGTTATTCTTCTATGAATAGTTCCAATCAAAAAGCTGATAATACTAAAGTAATGACTGATATTTCTACTATTAAAAATGCTTTGGAAGCTTTCTCTCAAGAAAATAATTCTCTTCCTATGCCTGGTTGAAATACTAATTTTTATAAAATTGATACTTCTTATGCTCATTCTTACACTTGAAGTGATACTTTTTGAGTTTACTGAGTTATTGATGAAAATACTATTCCTAAAAAATATCTTGATATTTTACCTTTAGATCCTAGAACTAATAGCTATTACTCTTATGGTAAAACTAAAAATACTAATCAATTTGAAATTGCCTCTGTTTTATTAGATGATGATACTTTTTCTGCTACTGTAGATTGAAATTATAGTGCTGAAAATGGTCCTTACAATCTTATTAGATCTTATAATGGTCCTGATTTTGTTTCTAACTGATCTAAAGTAAATCTTCCTTACAACCCAAATGAACTAGTTATATCTGCTACTGCTAGTTGAATAGTTTATCATGAAGGTGATACTATTAAAGCTACTAGTTGAGATCTAGAAATATTCTTTTCTGATTGATCTGTTTCTGTACTTAAAAATGGTTGAGTAATTTTATTAACCAATGCCTACTTCAAAAAAAATGACAACTCTACTACATTCCTAAAACTTGTACTAAAAACAGGTAAAATCTGGACTAAAGCAACTCATTTAAATGAAGACTCAGAATTCCAAATCTATACTGACGATACTACAGCTGCAGTTAGATGAACTATCTTTTCTGTAAATAAAGATGGAACTAATACAAAAATAGAAGTACTAGCATGAGTTGTGACTGCCACTAAAAAACCTCTACTACAAATTAATACAAACCTAAACGCAACCCAACTAAAAAACCTAGTCGCAACAATAGATATGACTAAAAATGCAAATACAGTAACAGTAAATGGACAATCTATACAAACAATGACATTAACTGCATGAAATAAAGCAGATTTTAATAGAGAAGCAGAAGAAAGTAATACCGAACCAACAATAGCAACAACAACAACTACTACTACACCAGACTTTTCTATAAACACAGCAGTAAGAACTGCAAGAGAAATAAATAAATTAAGAGCTCAAAATGCGTCGCAAGTAGAAACAATAACTAATACTGATAATACAGTAAATGGGTACCCATTATATGCTAAAGCTGATTATACTACTCATAATTTAGGTATGACTTTAGTTAATGAGGAATGAAATATAGAAGTATATACTTGAGGTACAGTCAGTGACGATCTATTTAATTGATTCTTAACTATACTACTTAATAATGATGATGATGATAATAATAATTTCCTTAAATACTCAAATATTAGTTCATGAAATAACTATGCAATTGAAATAAGTGTAAAATGAGAAGATTTAAAAAGAACTGATAGTAACTATTTCTTATTTCAAACTACATATACTACACTTACTAATAAACTACAAATATATAATAATAGCTCACTCCATAATTTAAGTTGAATTTGAAATAGTTTAGCAATAAGTACTTACTCTTGAAGTATAAATGATGATGTGTCTTATAAAGTACAATATATTTGTGAGGATTGAAAACAAACTATAAAAATAATTGATAATACTACTCTTATCTGAACTGGTTCAAATAATGGTAACAGTTCTTGTCATCCATTTGATACTATTTATATTTGAAGTAATTCTTGAAAAAATACCCAATGGGCTTGAAATATTGATTATGTAAAGATTTATAAAAAACCAAATGATTCATAGAATATAAAAAAGTTAATAATTATTTTAACTATTCAAAACTTGTATTTTAAAATTTTGAATTAATGTAAAAAAGTAGTAAAATAAAACATATTTTACTACTTTTTTATAAAAATATAAATGCAAGAAATCATAAAAAATATTGAAAAACTAAATAAATCAAATTGGAAACAATTAAATTTTACATGATATTTAAAAAAATCAACACATGATGTTATTATAAAAATTATTGTAAAAAATCTTTATAAATATGATTTTCATTTAACAAATGATAAACAATATTTTATTATTAACATTAATTTTATTCAAAATAATATTTTAAATAATGAATTAAATACTACAAATTTTGAAAAAATGTATATTAATTTATTTTCACATTTTTTTAAAAACACAAAAGATTTATGATACAGAACTAGAATAAAAAAAGATATGTTTGCTAAAAATCAATATAATAAAAAATGACAAGAATATAGTAAATATACTGATATAAATAAAGATTTAAATATAGCTTTTAATAAATTTAATAAAGATAATGAACATATTTTAATTAGATTATATGATTTAACATTTACTCTTTTAAGTAAAATTCATCCTTTTTCTGATAATAATTTCTGAACTATCAGCCTCTTACTTGATTTATTATTATTAAAAAATAATTATCTACCAATATGATTAAAACAAATTTTTAAAGCAAATAATATTTTTCTACCAACTAAAGAAGATTTTTTAAAAATTATTGAAGCAAAACAAAAAAAATATAGTTATTAAAACTATATTTTTTTTTATTATTATTTTTTAATTAGTAATTCAACTAAAATCTAAATCAACTGTTTGATCTCAAAGTGTAGAATGAGAAATTTTAATATCTCAAGTATTAGTATTCCAAAAATAATTTCATCCATCATCATAATCATATATTTCTACATTTCAATCTAGAGTAATTCTAATTCAATGAGCACTTTCTCATGGTCTTAAAGTGAAAGTATATGGCCCTCAATCAGAAAAATATAAATTTTCAATATTATACACTACATCATCTAAATCTACATTTTTAAAATTTAGATCTAATGTTTCAAATACTTCTCATGTTCAATCAGCTACTCAATTTATAGTTACATCAGAAGGAAGTTGATTCCAAGAAGGAGCAGATGATACTACTTCAAAACTTTCATTTCATTTAATATCTTTTTGTTCATTCCTTCATACTTTTGTTGGTTCAATTGTATAAAAAATCTTATAATTTCCAACCGGTAAACCTGAAATATTTGCTGTACAAGTTGAGTCAGTACTACTTCAATTATCAAGTTGACAATTCATATATTCTATATCAGTAACTGAAGTATTATTTGAATCTTTAATTTCATAAGAAATAAATTTTGGAGCTCAATCATTATCATGTCATTTAATACTAATATTAAAATCATCTCATTCAGTTATTGAATCAGTAAAATTTATATGATTAATACTATAAAGTGGATCATTTGTCTCATCTTGAACTGTAACTTTTATATTAGCAGTAGTATTTAAATCTCCATCTGAACAAGTTAATATTACATTTACATCTTCATTAGCTCATACAGCCAAATCCCAAGCTTCTGCATCTAAAGATAATTTAGAGCTATTTTCATCATAAGATACCTTTAAGTTAGGATTAGATGATACAGTAGTCATTTCAATTTTATCTCCATCTGAATCTATACATATAATATCATTAATAATTTTCTTTGTTTCATCTGGCATTGCAAATGATGAAGGAACTTTTTCAATATCAGGAGTATGATTATCAATAGATCATTTTCATCCATTACCTCCGCATCAAGTCATAGCAGTTGCTAAAGCTCAAGCTAATAAAATTCATTTAGTTCAATCTATTTTTGCCATATTTTTATTAAATTATTTTATAAAATATTTTTATATTATAATTAAAAATATAAAAAGTCAAGTTAATTTTCTTAGATTCTATAACGGACTGCACAATTTAAAATCTTTATCAAAAAAGTTTTAATTTTTATTTTTCAATTTTTTAATTTCTTTTTTATTTTTACTAAAAGCCTTATCTATATCCCTAAATATTCACACTAAAAAATAAAATAAACTTACTCATATAATCAAACCTGCTATACCAAATAATTTTTCAGAAATAAGAAGTATAATAAATGTTAAACTAACTGGAACTTCTATAAAACTAGATACAATTTTTGGATTAAGATAATATGCCTCTATTGAATGTACTATAAGTACAAGTAAAACAATAGTTATTAATATAGGCCATCATCATATAGTAAGATACGATATTAAAAGAATTGGAATACTTGATATAAATACTCATAAAATAGGAATAAATCCTGCTATAAATACTATTAATCAAAGAGTTAATATATATGGAAATATATAACCTCAAATAGCATTATGATAAAAAAATCAAATAATTAATAATCAAAATACTGTCATAGTAGCATTAGCTAAAGCTATTAATGATTGAGCTTTCAATATTAGTCAAAAAGATTTTAATACTTTATCAAATATAATTTTATATTCTTTATATAAAAATCCATAAGTAGATTTTTTAATTCAAAATAAATATATATGTAATTTTTTTCTATCTAATATAAAAACATAACTTAATATTAAAGAAAATATTAAATATATAAAACCCTTTCAAGCTCATTTTAGATATAATGTAGCTTTATTTACAATTGAACTTAAATCTACATTTTTATAAAATTCTTGTAAATGATTATTTAAATTTAAATTATATTGTGAATCTATATTTATTATCGTAGATTGTAAACTTTCTTTTATATTATTAGCTCATCATATAATCTTTTCAACAGATTGTATTTCTCATGTAAGCTTAGGTATAATACTTGATATTATAAAAATAATTATTCATATAAATATAATATATAAAAAAGTAATTATAATATTTAATCATAAAAATTTTTTAATAGATTTTTCTCTTTGTTTATTAGAACAATATAAAAATAATAATTTATCTAATTTATTTTTTAAAAATTCAGCTGTATTTATAAATAAATAAGAAAAAATAAAAGTAAGAAAAAATAATCATAAAAAATCTTTAAATAAAATAAATAACAATATAAGTATTCAATATGCTATAACTTTATATAAAAATTTTTTAGTAAAAACTAAACTTAAAAATTCTTTTATTTTTCCCATAAATTTTTATTAAAAATAATTACTTATATAATAAGTATTTTTATAAAATTCGCAAAAAATAAAACTACTTTTAAAGTAGTTTTATTATGCTGATTGTATTCTAATTGGTTTTGCGGATTTAGCTCTATCTAATCAATATAAATCATACATTTCAATAATTGGTTCAGCTCAATAGTTTGGGTAACTTGCTACTTTTAATAATCAATCTTTTGGTTTTGATAAAGCAATAACACTATGAGTTTTTCAATTGTTATATTCTCAATGTACAGGAAAATCAACCATTATATGTTCACCTGGTTTTATAGAACTAATAAGCGATTTTGATGCATATTGTTCTGCTCATATTCAAGTTCATTTTGAGATATGTTTTACTCAATTAAAAATAGTATGAGAATCATATACTCTTTCATGTGCTACTTTTTTATAAATTCTATTTACCCAATCTGTACAATGAAGAGCTCATAAATTATCTTTTTTTTCTACTAAAGCAATAGCAGTCTGAGCAACTTTTCTATTTAATCAAATAGTTTCATAATTTTTTTCATATTTTATGAATTTTGGTTTATTTTCTTGATTTAAAATAGATAATATTTGATTTTTCGTTTTTCATTGTTCTTTTAATGTTTTTATATGAAGATTATGGTTTTTATCTTTTTCTAAAATTTTCTCTTTTTCTTTTAAATCTTTTTTTAGTTTATTTATTTTTATTTTATCTGTATTATCTTTAAAATCTAAAATTATCTTACTTTTTTCTTCTTTTATATTAGAAATAACTTTATATTTATTTTTTAAATATTTTTTAATAATATTTCTTCATTTTCTTTTATTTTTTCTATGAAAAGGTAGTCATTCTGGATTTAAATAAATAAATCATTTATCTTTTTTTATACTTTTTTGTGTATCAAAAATACTTGTATCTTGAACTTGTCAAAAATTATTTCATTTTGTATCAAATAAACTAGTATCTTGTTCAGATAATTGTTTTTTATCAGTATTAAAAGCACTAGTATCTTGAACTTTTCATTCACCTTTATCAGTATTAAAAGCACTAGTATCTTGATTTTGACTAGTGTTTTGTTCTTTATTATTATAATAATTATACCAATTTGATGTTTCTACCATTTTTATATTTTTTATTAATTAAGCTAAACCAATATTTCTTGCAGCATACCATTGAGACCAAGAATTATTTGCTTCTTTAAAAATCTCTGATGCTATTCTTATATTTGTTTCTGGATCATATATATCAACTCATTTATACTTATCTGCATGCCAATAATCATTTATTTGAAATAATCATTTATCTACTGAAGAATGCCTATCACTATTATAATTAATAGAATCATACTTAAACCCACTTTCTCAATTACATACCAATAAAGCATTTTCATACTCATCTTCTGGAAAATATTTTTTTATTAACATTTTTATTTTTTTAGGTGCTCTTGAAATTATTTCTTTTTTTTCATATTCAGATAAATGAGGTATTTTTACATTCCTTCATTTTATTCTATCTAAATTAGTAAAAGCATCTTCTAAAATAGATTTTCTATCAGCTGAAACTATTGGGAAAGATCCTATAATAGATGAAAACATTTTTATAGCATCTTCTATTTTTATTCCTCTATCAGCAGCTTCAACAATAATATCTTTATATTCTCCAGATTTCTCATTATTTTTTAAATAATCTGAAATTTTTGATTCACTTTCTTTCTTTAAATTTTTAATATCTCTTAATTCATTAATCTTAAGTTTAGTATTTTGATTTATAATTAATCTAGTTCCATCTTCAGCAAAAAATTCTCACTTTAAATTATTTCTAATATAAGTGATTCATTTTTTTTCAACACTTCATACTTCTGAAGGTAAAACTTGTCAAGCAGTAGTTTTTATCCACAAATCTCTATTAAACTTATTTTCAAAAGTAAAATTAAATTCTATATTTTTAATCCTTAAATCTTTTTTTATAAGATCATTAGTTGTTATTTTATTATTTGTAATATATTGTAATCTATTTTCTTTTGGTATCCTTAAAAAATCATTATTTGATAATGATTGTAATTTTTCATTTGATAATTTTTTTTGTTCTAATTTTGAATCATTAATTATATCACTTGAGTCAATATTTAAAATATTTTTTTGAATTTCAGCCATAAAAAAATTAGTAAGTTATTAATATTCTTACTAATTTTATCATATTTTTTTATACAAAACAAATATCTAAACTATTTCAAAATTTAATCTTAATAAAGATTCATCTGCCTCTATTAATTTTACCTTTAATTCATCTCATAATTTATGTACTTTTCATGTACCTAAATCTTTATGTTCTTGTAATTCATCTCTAAATTCACTATTATTCATTTCTATAAATCATTCACTTGTATCTTTCAACATTACAAAAAATCATTTAGAAATAACTCCAGAAATACTAGCATCAAATTCTTCTCAAACTTTATCTTTATAAAATTGTACTGTATAATAATCTTTTACTTTGTATTCTAGTTTTTCAGCTTTTCTTTCTTTATCAGAAGTATGCTTAGAAACTTTATCTAAAAGACTATCATAATAAAGCTTTCTTGATTTATTTAGTTTACCATGAATCTTTTCTTTTATAATTCTATGAATTTGCAAATCTGGATATCTTCTAATTGGTGAAGTAAAATGACTATAAAAACTAAGTCCTAAACCAAAATGTCAAAAATTTTCTTTTGAATAAACTGCTTTAGAAAGAGTTCTAAGTATAGCTTTTTCTAAAAACATAATTTTACCTTTTTGTTCCCCTCCTTTAGTATTAAAGGCAGGGGTTAGGGGTGGATTATTAATATATTTAATAAGCTCAGCAAACTCTTTTGTATCTCCATTTTTTAACTGAAAATCTACTCAAAAAAGATTTAAAGTATCTTGCAATTTAGTTAAACTATCTTCTTTTGGTTCTTCATGAATTCTATAAAGAAAAGGTAATTCAGAAAACTCACGACTAACAGCTTCATTAGCTGAAATCATAAATTCTTCTATAAGTTTGTTTGAATCATGTCTTGGATATTCTTTTATTTCTACCGGTTTTCAATCTTCATCTAAAAGTATTTTAGTTTCAGGAAAATCAAAATTCAAAACTCAAACTCATTCTCTATATCTTTTAATCTTATCTTTTAACAAGTTTGAAAGCTTTAGTTTTGTAATTATTTCTTTTGAAACAATTCATCAAAACATTAGCTCATCATTTTCATTTATTTTTCAATCTATTATTTCATCTACTTCTTTATAAGTAAGTCTAAAATCACTAGAAATAATTGATTCATAAACTTTCTGTGATTTTATTTTTCAATTATTTCAAATAATCATTTCACAAGTAAGAGTAAGCTTTTTTGTATTTGGATTTAAACTACATAAATCATTA
>Ga0256828_1002233_pt1 | contig 11652 bp, 9 predicted proteins | sample CV88metaG_FD_185993 | JGI IMG/M metagenome (GOLD analysis project Ga0256828, IMG submission 185993) | Hydrothermal vent microbial communities from East Pacific Rise, Pacific Ocean - CV88 | ecosystem: Environmental > Aquatic > Marine > Hydrothermal vents | place: Pacific Ocean: East Pacific Rise... | reverse complement strand
AGGGTTTGTAGAACGAGGATAAGTTTTTGTAAAACTAGTACCGTAGTTTATCATCAACTCTTCATGGTTACCAAGAACGGCTCTATGGTTATTTTCTCGTATAAAAGCTATCACTTCACGAGAAGAAGCACCTCTATCTATAAGATCACCCACAAAGATAAGCTCTGCATCTTTTGGGATCTTCTCTCTCAATGCTAAAAGTGTTGCATACTCTCCGTGAACATCACCAATGATGTATCTTTTTTTCATTGTTTTATACTAAAGACTTTACTACTTATCTTCATGTACTTTGACAAAGAACTTTGTTCCTCTGATGGAGACCATACCTTCTGGTGTTTTTAATATAAACTTTTCAGGTGCCAATTCTCCAATCTTTCCTGACTCAAAAGAGATAGTTCCTTTTTTTAAAAAGAGTTCAAAAGCGTACTTATTCTCTTGTGGTTTAAATACAAATCTCTTTAAGTTCAGTATGCTATATGGAGCTAAAACCACTGTTGAATTATCATTAAATATAATTACAGCAGTACCTTTTTTTGTAATTACAATAGTTTTACTCTCTAAGCTATCCCCAGTATGTAGAGCATAATAACTACGCTGCGTTTTGGCAACAACTTCTCCCTTTACATCTTTAACAATAGCTATGCTTTTTGCATACAACCCCAAACTAAGCATTAACAATAACAGTATATATTTCATCTCTTCTCCTTATTAAACTTCTCTCTCATCAGAATATTTTTGAGCAATTTCACGGAATTTCTCTTCTATTTCAACAAAACCATCCACTAAAATAGGGTCAAAATGTTTCCCCCTACCCTCCATAATGATTTTCTTTGTCTCCTCAAATGAAAAAACCTCTTTATAGACTCTAGCACTCACTAAAGCATCATATACATCTGCAAGTGCCATAAAACGACTCTCAAGAGGAATTTCTTCTCCTTTTAACCCATCAGGGTATCCTGTACCATCCCACTTCTCATGATGATAGTGTGCAATATTTCTAGCCATAATGAAAAAATCATTCTCTTTGTATGATGATATCGCATTATTGATGATGTGTCGCCCCAAATCAGCATGTGTTTTCATCACTTCATACTCCATAGGAGTCAATTTTCCCTCTTTTTTAAGTATTGCATCTTCTATACCTACTTTTCCAAGGTCATGCAGTGGTGCTGTAGCATACATCATCTCTATACGTTCAGGAGAAAGCTCTTTTGCATAAAAACCTTTTTCATATATATGCTCTGCCAATATTTTAATATACTTTTTCGTACGCAAAATATGCGCACCAGTCTCAATATCGTGCACCTCTGCAACATGGACCATACTGTCCAGCAGGGCCACATGAGAACGGTTAAGTTCCCGAATAAATATATGTCTTTCATAGGTATCTATAAAAATATATAAGAAACTCACTATAAAGAAGTGAAGTAAAAATGGCAATATAAAATACCCTATAGATATATAATGCCCTTGATATATATAGTAATATGTCGCGAGATATGTCACCAACATAGTTATAAAAAAGAGTACTAAAATCAACGTATTTTTGTTTGATATAAGAAGAAAAAAGAGCATTAAAGTTGCAAATAGAGATAAAAGTATATTGATCACTTTATATCTGTCAAGTTCAACAAAGTACTCATGATTTAAGATATTGTCTATCATCGTCACATGAACTTTCGTACCTATGATTTTACGACCACCTTTTATGATTACCTGATCGTGCAGACCAACTGCTGAAGATCCTATAAAAATTATTTTTCCATCTAAAAACTTACTAGGTACTTGATTATTTAAGATATCTATCGCAGAGATCTTCCTGTACCATCCATCATTATAAAAATTAAGCAATATATTTGTTTGATTATCAGTGACTATGCTCTTATCGAGAAGTGTAAACTCTCTGCTTGATTTTTGTTGAAACCCTAAGTCCATATTTATGAGCGTTGCTAAGGCAAGATTTGGGATGATGGTATCTTTATACTTCTTAAAGAGTGCTACTCGACGTAAAACACCATCTGCATCCACGGTACTGTTTACAAAGCCTTGGTATTTCGCAGATGATTCAAGCTGTTTCATATTGCAAAGCAGATATTTATATTTTTGTAGCTCTAAACCTTCCATTTTTAGAGGAAAAGAGTTTATAGGGGTACACTCTTTTTGAGGTAAAAAGTCATTACTCAAGTAGAGGCTCATAGTTATCCCCAGATGTTTTAAGACTGTAGCAAAGATGGCATCATTATCTTGCAAAACAAGAGTGAGTGGCTGCATAACATTATCTAGACCAAAAAATCTCTTATAAAACTTTGAGATCTCAAGAGGTGAAGTTCTGTCTTTTTCAGGGAAAATAATATCTAAACTGATTGCTGCAGGGTTATGCTTATCTATGTTTGAGAGCAAATCTGCCAAGAGTACCCGTGGCCATGGCCATTGACCAAGAGCATGCAAACTTCTCTCATCGATGTCCACGACCACTGCGTGAGAATCTCTCAAAAGTGTCTTTTCATTATAAACTTTTGATGCTACAGCATCGTAGATTTTATAGTTTGTAAACTTTACAAAATCACTTTTATATAAGAAGTAGTGACTTATAACAATAAAGATAGAAACTAAGATATATAGAAATATCGTTTGTGATCTTAACGAATAAATACTTCCACCCTTCGATTTAGTTTTTGCGCAACGTTATCTGCAGTTTTCACTGCCAAATTTTTCTCTCCATAAGAGAGTACACTCATTTTTAAGACTTTGACATTTGATTTTAATATTACTTTTTCAATCTCTTTAGCACGTGCTAAGCCCAGTTTTTCATTGTACTGATCACTTCCGACTGTATCGGTTTGACCAATAATTTTTATAACCGGATTTTTTATTTTTGAAATATCTACAAGCATTTTATCTAACTCTTTTTTAGAATTATCCAATATATTTACATCATCAAAATAGAAAGTATAGTGCTTATCTATGGTAGGGATATCGACTAAATTTTCAAAAGATTTATTGAGTTTTGCTTGTGAGATCTTTTTTGGTGAGATTGGAGGAATATCTTGTGAATTTAGCAGCGTATATTGATTAAATAATCTTATCACAACACTACCTGCACTATTTGACACTACAATTGCAGTATTTTTCTTACGCCCCTCTACCAAGATCACAATATCTTTAGCACTACATCCATTTTCATCTACGATGGCATCAGGTTTTGAGTCAGGACATTTATCTTTATCACCATACACCCCATCATGATCATCATCTGTTAAGTAGGTTACATACATATTTATGTTTACTCTATTTGAGAGTGCATTGGACTCCTCTGTCTCATCACTGTAGAGCATTATCTTATCTGCCTGAGCCTCTTTAGAGATAAGATTTTTATCAATATGATGTTTCAGAAGTTCATCATAGATCTCTTGTACATACTCTTTACTTGCTTGCAGGGCCTCTTCTTTTGTAGCTCTGTGTTTAGAGTGTCCCACTAAACTAATTTGAACCGTTGCGTGAGGGTGAGAGAACTCTTTGTCTATTTGCGTGAGAATGGGCTGTAGCTCTTTTGAGAGATTAGAGTCAGCTAAGCTGTTTTGAAAGTAGATCTCATCAAAACGAACAATTTTGCTGTAGTTGCCTGTATAGTTGAAACTCCAAAGAGAAGCATTAAATAGTAATAAAATATAAAATATCTGAATGAGTTTTTTCATGTTATAAGATTCTATCATAGATTTACCTACAATTGTACTTAATCATCAAAAAAATTAAATTTTACTTTAATTTCAATGCCAAAGAGACTCTGTCTGAAACACCTGCTTTTTGAAATATATGATTTAAGTGCCCTTTTACTGTTGAGAGCGCTATCTTTTTAGCCTGTGCTATCTCTTTGTTTGAGAAGCCATCAGCGACCATCAAGGCTATATCTTTTTGTGTTTGCGTGAGACGTGACATAAATTCAGGCTCATCACGATCTTGTTCTATAATAAATTTACTAATTATATAGTTTGTGAGATCAGAAAAGAGCCAAACCTTACCATTTTCTACATTTTTTAGCATCTCTAAAAGATTGTACTTGTTTATAAAAGCGTTTTCATACCCTTTTATATTGTTACCGATGATCAACGAAGCATGATGTACTTCCGGTACTGACTTAAAAAAGAGTATCTTCACATCATCATACTTTTTCAACTCAGGGAGTGTCTCATTCAGATGTTTTATGCTATCTTCATCTATCATCACCATTAAAGGCTCTGTACTGGTTGCCATATAGTGGAGCAACTCCTCTTGCGAGTTGAGATTGATCCTTTCATATTTGCCAAACAGTGCATCGTTCCAATGCTTTTTGATGGAGTCCTGCAGCGTATAGAGCACTATCTTTTTCATTCTCTTATCTTTCACTTAGTACATTCTGCTTTGCACGGAGTATTGGTTTGAGGATGTAGTCTAGAACCGTTTTCTTACCGGTAATGATGTCAACATCAGCCGTCATTCCCGCAATAAGCTTCAACTTTTTTTCAGGTGTTCCCAAGTAGTTTTTATCTGTTTTTACACGAACAAGATAGTAGCTTTTTTTATCAATGTTATCTACAATGGTATCTGCACTGATATGCGTCACAACACCTTTTAAAGAGCCATAAATAGCAAAATCGTATGCCGAAAATTTCACAATTGCTCTTTGACCAGGGTATAAAAAGGCTATATCTGAAGGTCGTATCTTGGTCTCGATGATCAAGTTGTCTTGACTTGGTACTATCTCAACGATGTCCATACCAGGTTTGACAACACCGCCAACAGTATTTACCATCAATCTGTTCACTGTTCCATCAACCGGTGAGCGCACATAGGTTCTACTTACTTTATCTTTTCGAGCAACATTTGTTTTTTTAATGCGCTCCATCTCAGCTATTGTTTTGTTGTAAAGCTCTTTTGCTTTGTTTCTAAACTTGAACTTAACCTCTTGAATATTGTTCTTCTGCTCTTCAATGACAGAGACTAACCGAGGAATAGAGAGCTCAATGGCTTTAATATCACCAATAAGCGTACTCTCTTTACGTTGTAACTGTAAAAATTCCACTTTAGAGACTATTCCTTTTTCAACAAGAGGTTGATTTAACTCTATCTCTTTTTGTAGCAGTTTGTAGTTGTTCTTCAGTTGGTGCAGTTTTGCCTCTGCTTCAACTTTCTCCGTTCGTTTTTGGCTCAATCTACGTTTATAGATCAGTATGTTATTTTCAAACTCCTCTTTATTACTCAAATATAGAGAGTATTCATGCTTAATTAGATCAGATGATTTTTTCAATAATTTTTTATTTATTTTGAAAGGCTTGCCTAATGATTCTGCCTTGAGACGAAGCGCTTTTGCCTCCAACTCGTTATAGCGAAGCTTATTTTCGACAAACTTACTTACAAAGCTCGTATCATCGATTTTTATTAAGATTTGACCTTTTTTTACCTGATCGCCCTCTTTGACAAGTATTTCACTGACTATTCCACCTTCAAGATTTTGAACCACTTGAAGCTGTTGCGATGGAATCACCTTTCCCTGCCCACGAGTAAGCGCATCTATGTCTGCATTGTATGCCCAGACAATGAGCCAAATAATGACCAAAGCACCTATCCACAAAAGTGCTCGTGTTGTAAAATTTGTTTTCATGAGAAGAGCAGAACTTACCGAGTTTATGTAGTTGAGATCATCCTCATTTTTCACATGCAGTTTTTTAATATCTTTTTCACTGTAGGAGTAATCAACAAATTTATCTTTTAAACTCATGAGTGTTTCCCTTTTGCCTGTTCAGAAAGCTTTTTCATGACTATTTTATATGGTCCATCCAACAAGATCTTACCTTGCTCAAGCAAGATGAGTCTCTGCGTGATCTGTAGAAGTGCATTTTTGTGTGAGATGATAATGGTCGTTCTCCCCTTCTTGTACTCTCTCAAAGCTCGAATAAAGTTCATCTCACTGCTGCTGTCCATAGAGTTCGTCGGCTCGTCCAAAAGAATGATGGGAGCCGTATGAATAAATGCACGTGCAATGGCAATCGCCTGCTTCTGTCCACCAGAGAGACTCTCGCCTCGCTCACCGACAGGCATATCAAATCCCATTGGGTGAATGTCTACAAAGCGTTTTGCACCACTTATCTCTGCTACTTTTAGTATCTCTTCATCACTGGCATCCGGCATACGGACAATAATGTTTTCTTTTAACGTTCCCTTGAACAAGATAGTATCTTGTGCTACATACGATATGCCCTGACGAAGATCAGCAGGATCTATCTGCTTGATGTCAATGCCATCTATCAAGATAGAGCCCTCATCAGGTTCATAGAGACCAAGTATGAGTTTTTCTATGCTGGTCTTGCCTGAACCATTGGTACCTATAATACCGACAGACTCTTGCGGATAGATAGTAAAACTGACATTGTCAAGTACTTTTTTATCACTTCCGGGGTAAGTGAAACTTACATTTTTAAACTCTATTTTTCCCTTAAATGATGGGCGCTGTACAAACTGTTTTCCATCTTCACGCTCTACAGGCAGCTGCATAATGTCATCTAAGGTTTTATAAGCAGTTTTTGTCTGTTGAAAGTTTGAGATAAGTGAAGCGACTTGTGCCAAAGGAGCCAATGTACGAGAGCCTAACATCACGATAGCTATCAAACCACCCATACTTAACTCTTTGTTTCCTATGGCATAGACACCCGCTACAATAAGTACGACAGTATTGAACTGTACGATGAAGTTTACAATGGTTGAGATGGAGTTTGACAAGATCTTTGACTTTAGACTTTTCTTGGCAACATCGCCAGTAGCCTCTTCCCACTTCCATTGAGAATGCCCACTGATTCCAAGTGCCTTGATAGTCTCAAGTGCGGTTAGAGACTCTATTAAGATTCCGTTTTTACGGGCTGTTGATTCGTATGTGCTCTCTATGCTCTTTTGTAAAGGATGCTGAATTATCAGACTGTAGACAATAATAAACATCGCACTCATAATAGGAATGACAACCATCCAACTACCAATAATGTAGATAATAAAGAGAAATATGATGGCAAACGGCAGATCTATCATCGTAGCTATAGAAGATGATGTAAAAAAGTTTCGTATAGAGTCAAAATCTTTCAAATTACTGGCAAAAGAGCCTATAGAACTAGGTTTATGAGACATTTTCATATTTAGAACCTGCTCATATATAAGCGATGACATAATGATGTCACTCTTCTTGCCGGCATTTTCCAAAAAGTATGATCGTAAAAACTTCAAGATCATATCAAAAACATACAAAACAACTATGCCGGTAGCAAAGACCCACATCGTATCTATGGCATTGTTAGGAACAACTCTGTCATAGATGTTCATCGTGAAGATAGGAGTGGCCATCACAAAAAGGTTGATCAAGAAAGAGGCTACTATCACATCTGTATAGATCTTTTTAGAGTACTTTACCGTATCCCAAAACCAGTGTTTCTTCTCATGCTTGAGTATGCGTTGATGTGCATCTTTGTAGTGGTGCTCAGGTTTGAGTAAAAAGGCATAGTTTAGGTACTCTGCCTCTAAGTCCTCTACCTTTACCCAGTTTTCACCATCTTCTATCTCAGGTAAAATGATCTTTGCATATTTTCTATCGGGTGATATTTCTGTTAATATACACGCTTTTTCATCTGTCTCATCACCTTTTAAAATAAGGATGATGGGAAGCAGCAGTGGAGATATATCTTTAAATGAATAGTTTACTAATTTAGAGCTAAATCCTGCACGTTTTGCTGCTCTTGCAAAAGCAGATTTTGAACTATTTGCATTAAGGGTGAAAAGTTTCGGGGTAACTCTGCCATTTTCTACAGGAAGGTCAGCGACCAGTGCATCTGCAGAAAATGGTCTGTTGTAGAGCTTGGTGAAAATCACCAAACACTCTAAAACAGGATCTTTATGTTTACTGCTTGATGTCAATACCCATATCCTCTAGTAACTTTCCAGTGTATGAAAGAATCTGATAATATGCTAAATAGTGATCATACTGTGTTGTCACCATTCTGTTTTTTGCTGCATTGTACTCTAGTTCAATGTTGAGAAGATCAATAAGACTTCTACGACCTAAATCATACTCTTCTCTATAATCTACAACAGTTTGTTTAATTGCATCAATATTTTTTTGAATATATACGATTTGTTCTTTTGTTGATTCAAATGTCTGCCATGCTATTTTTATATCTGCTTCAACATAACGTTTAGAATCTTCTAGTGTACTAAGTTTTTCAAGAATTTTATACTCATTTGATTCAGCAGTTGCCCGATCGGACATACCATTAAAGATGTTATAGCTTAATTTTAACAGTACATTGTAACCATTCTCTTCATCATAGGGTTGCTGTGGTGTTGTTACAATTCCATTGAGATTTTTATTCCAGTAAGCCTGCCCTACTATGTCGGCTTTTGGATAATATGCTGATTTAGATTGTTTGTAAACAGCACGAGCTACAGCTACATCTGCTTCTGAAATATGAATCTTTGGATTGTTTTTCAATGCTAAGTCTATCAATGTATCTAAATTTTCCGATGGAATGGTATCTATCTTTGGAACTTCTAAATCTGTAGCTTTTATATCTCCTTTAATTAAACGTTCAAATGTATAGAGAGCATTTTCATAGTTTTGTTTTGCAAATACATAACTACTTCTAGCATTTTCATAACGCGATAAAGTTTGCTCATAATCAGAAGCACGCCCTATTCCAGAATCTAGCTTGTCTTTTATTTGAGCAAGATACTTTTTGTGGACATCAACATTTTCTTGGGCAATCTTTTCAAGTTTATTTTTACGTAAAATATCTAAATAGGCAGTAGCAACTTCTAGTGCCAATGTATTTGCTTTATCTTGTAAACTTTTGTCGGCAGAAAGAATCAAAGACTCTTGTTTTTTAACACCATTTAATGTACTAAAGCCAGCAAAAATATTTTCAGTAATTGTAGCTGAAGCATCCTGACGTGTATGGTAAACTTTATCACGACTATTTGAGATCATCTGAGTCTCTTCAGGCCCTATAGAGTAAGATAAGTTCACAGATGGCAGATAACCTGCCTTTGCACTTTTCAAGAGCTTTTTCTGACTTTGTAAAATATTTTTTTTCACAAATATTTGAGGATTTTCTCCCAGTGTACGAACAACAGCGTCATTCACACTCAATGCACTTAAAAGTGATGGTAATATCACTACTGTAGTAAATAGATACTTCATTTTTTTTCCTCGCTTTGTTAATTGCTGTTTATATACGATTATATCACTTCTTAGATAACTAAAGACTTAACAATAGTGAGAAATTGGTGAATAATGTATAAAAACAGATATTTTTAGCGCTATTTGTCACAATATTATGTTAAAATCCGTATATGAAAAACTTCTCTTTTGATATAGAACTCATTATACAATGTTGTCAGTATAATACCAACACAGATAAAATACAAAGCTTAATTTCAAAAATAACAGACTGGGAAACCTTCATAAATCTTGCATTTACGCATGGAGTATTTCCTTTAGTCTACAAAGAGCTAAAACAGCACTCTTCTCTCATACCTCAAGAAGTTCTAAACATCATGAAGTCACATAATATGGACATCATAAAAGAAAATATGCTTATGAGCGCAGAGCTTATAAAAGTGATGAAGCTTCTTGAAGAAAACAACATAGAAGCCCTAGCCTTCAAAGGCCCTACTCTAGCACAAATGGCGTATGGGGATATTACACTTCGGCAGTATGGAGATTTGGATATATTAGTAAACAAAGATGACATTTATAAAGTATATGATTTATTAAAAGGAAGTTACAGCAGAGAATTAAAATGTACGCCCTCACAAGAAAAAACTTGGTTTAAATATGCACACGATCTAGGTTTAACTGCTAAAAATGGAACACATATAGAGTTTCATTGGAGAATGTTAGATACTGATCATCCCATCAATTTAAAAGATATTGATTTTTTTAAAAATAAAACTTTTATAGATCTAAAGAAACAAAGTATTCCCGTTATTTCAAATGAAGAGTTTTTAATTTATCTATGTGTACATGGAAGTAAACACATGTTTGAAAGAATTGAATGGGTTGTAGATATAGATAAGTTTATACGAACTCAATATATTGATTGGAATAAAATTGATAATTTAATACAAAACAAAAATTATCAATTATTTGTCTTTCTGGGATTACATCTATCAAATTATCTATTTTCAACAGAAATAAAACTTAAAAGTAATTATATAAACTCAAATATCCAACAAGTAAAATCACATATTTTTGATCTTTGGCAAAACAATAATGAATTTAATAATAAAAACAGTACTCTATATATGTTAAAATTATTTTCTTCTATTATAGATAAAATCAATTATATCTTCAAAATATACCTCAAACCAACTTTTACAGAATATAGATATATTAACCTACCAAAATCTTTACATATTTTATATTATCCGTTAAGACAATATTTACTTATAAAGAAGTATTTTTTAAATAAAAATAAGTGATATTATCAATTCTTTTTTTCAAATATTTATAATAAGGCATCATTAATTCTCTAGTATTATCATACAAACCTATTTTCTGTAGCAATCCAAAGGCGACATATGCATAAACAAGTTTAATGGCTTCCCTAGCAGCAAATGCTTTTGCTTTTTTATTTTTATAATATTCTCTAGTATTCCACCATGAAATATTTGAACTGACTATATTAAATTTCAACTCATTATCATTTGTAACATTGATTAAGTCTAAAAGAAGCTGTATTCTCCTAGAGTGCGGAGGATCAGAGACTATTATGGCAGACTTAAAATTATGCTCTTGCATATATTTTTTTATAAATATAACTTCTACTTTTGTATTACCGATTGCTTGATAATGCACAAGCTTTGTATATTTATATTGATTTGTTTTTTTTAAGAATTCTATTCTTTTATCATCCAGACCTAATTTTCTACTTTTTTTAGAACGGTTATCTCCTGTTAATATAAGAAGATTAGAACTTGCATACCCTTGTTTATACAAATCTATCGCTCTTTTGATTCTTGCACCATCTCCACCCCCTAAACAAACAATAATATCAGATTGTTTTGGTTTTTGAGTAATGTCTAAAAATCTACCTAAATTATAATAAATAACAGTAGCCAATATTGATAAGAATATTAATATTAACAAAAATACTTTTATTATTTTATACACTTTATAATGTCCAGCATTCTTTTTGCCAGTACTTTTCTGTCAAAATCAACTGCAAGTTTTTGACAACCATTTTGAAGTTCTTTATACTTTTGTTTATCACTTTTTATAATAGTCAATTTCTCTAAAAAATCTTGTTCATTTTCTGGTTCAAAACACAAACCTGCATTATATTTTTCAACGATCTCTTGTGCTTGTCCTTCAACACCAAGAAGTGTTGGTTTTTTCATAGCAGAGGCTTCAAAGATTTTAGATGGTATAACCGACTTGAAATTATCTTCTTTTTTCAAAGGAGCTAAAGAAACATCGCAAATACTTAAATATTTAGGTACATCTTCTTTTGCTATTGGATCTAAAAATGTGATATTTTTAAGTTGAAGCTCTTTGGCTAAATCTACTATGGTTTTCTTCATAGCACCATCACCTATAAACAAAAAGTGAATATCACTATCTTGAACTTTTGCAATGCT
>Ga0256828_1002232_pt1 | contig 11654 bp, 10 predicted proteins | sample CV88metaG_FD_185993 | JGI IMG/M metagenome (GOLD analysis project Ga0256828, IMG submission 185993) | Hydrothermal vent microbial communities from East Pacific Rise, Pacific Ocean - CV88 | ecosystem: Environmental > Aquatic > Marine > Hydrothermal vents | place: Pacific Ocean: East Pacific Rise... | reverse complement strand
ATATTCACTTCAAAAGATAGCATAAAAAAGAGAACAGTTAAAAATGATTAAATATATTATAGATGCAAATCTACCTTACTACTTTTCTCTTATTTCTCCACCACACAAGTAAGCCAAACAACCTCACTTCTACCCAGTCCATCAGTTGTTACTTCTGTGTGTAGTGTGCTAAAGCCTTGTTTTGTGCAAAGCCTTAGCCATTCCTCTTCTGAAAGAGAAGTGAAGAGCCTTTTGTGTGAGTCTCTGCTGTTTTGGTCTGTATCGTCTCTTTCTATAGAAACAGAGAATAGAAACTTACCTTTTTCTTCTAATAACATATAGATTTTTTGAATGGTTAGTATTATCTCCTCTTGGGTCAAGTGCATAAGTGTAGCAACAGAGTAGAGACCATCAAAACTATGAGGTTCAAAATCTAAGTCATGAGGAAGTTGCATGGTAAAAAGATGAGGTTCAAGAGCAGGGTGTATAGTTTTGGCTTCATCTATCATTTTCTGTGAACCATCTATAGCTGTAAGGTTGTAGCCTTGTTTTTGCATAAAACTTGCATCTCTACCTGACCCACAACCTATCTCTAAAAGTTTACTATGGGGTGAAAAAGTTTTTATGAGTGTTTGATGAATGGTATCAACATCAGCCGACTCATATCGTTTGGAGAGATTGGATGCGTTTTCTTCGTAGTAAGATAGGGTAGGGTTCATTCTGTTTCTCGTTTTTTTGTAGTATAGTATGATTGTTTTATAAATATTGCGTTGGCTTTAGCTGACATAATGTTTATTAAAGTTTCCATTTGAAACGAACATTTAGATAATAGTTTGATATGTTAGTGATTTTTATGATTTTAAAAGTGAAAGTGGTGGGTCGGGGGAGACTCGAACTCCCGACCACTCGGTTATGAGCCGAGTGCTCTAACCAACTGAGCTACCGACCCGTTAGCAAAAGCAACAAATTCTAAGGATTATTTCCTTATCATCGTTATTTTTGAGTCCGAATTATACATAAAATAAAAACGAAAAGCAAGTAAATTCTCCAAAATACCAAAAAGAATTGCAAAAATAATAAATGACGTCCCTCCATGACTAAACATAGGGAGAGGTAAACCTACCACTGGGGCAAGTCCGATGGTCATTAATATGTTAACCGTCATGTAGATAAAAAAGAGAAAAGCGATACCTGAGGACATAACACGTACAAAATAATCGGTTGGGTTCTTAATGGCTATGTACATGAGATGCAATATAAGAGCAATATATAGCCCGATAGTTAGCATCATACCTTGGAAGCCAAAACGTTCACCTAGGTAGGCAAAGATGAAGTCTGTAGATGAGACGGGTAGAAACTTTAGTTGTGTCTGTGTTGCTTCTTCTTGTTTTTGTCCATCCATACCTCCTGAACCAATGGCAATCATAGACTGCTGAACATGATAACTTGGTTTACCTAGAAAATTGGCTATACGTTGCTTTTGGTAAGGTTTTAACCCATGAGTATAGATAAGAGGTGCAGAGAGACCGACAATAATGAGTAAAAGAACCCAGATTCGGGCTCGAATACCTATGACAAAGAGTACCCCAAAACCTGTTAGAAGTAGTACCAACCCTGTACCTAAGTCAGGTTCTTTAGCTATAAGTACAAAGGGAATGAGTATATAGAAAGAGAGTTTTGTAAACATACCCCAACCATAACCATTTTTAGGAGGTGGATTACGGGAAATAATATAGCCCAACATTAAAAGAACGGTAATTTTAATAAATTCAGAAGGTTGTATGGTCATATGTGTAAAGGGAATCTCTATCCAGCGTTGGGCACCAAGTATTTTTTTACCAAAGAGGTCAACACTTAGAAGAAGTAAGAGGTTAAACCAATAGGCTAGGGGAATGAGCCATTGAAACTTACGCCAAGGAATTAGAAATGCTATAAAAAATGCAATGGTAGATAGACCATAGTAAATCATTTGGCTGTTAAATGAATGTTCTGATATTTCATATACAAGGTAGGATGAAAGTACAAAAAGTGGGATAAGTTGTAATATAAGTATAAAGTTTAGTTGTTGAAGAATACGTCTGTCAAATTGGAACCAGTTCATTGAGTGTCTTTTTGATTGTATTATATCTAAGAGAGAATTAATCTTAAGTAGTGATGAGAAGAGTTTTAAGTATTTATTAGGGAGGAAATACTGTAAATGGGTCTTATCAATTTAAAAGGAGGAATGAATGTAAACTCATCCACTACTTAAGATATGTTAGAATTATATCTAATTCGGATAAATTTACTCTTAATTGAAAAAGAATTATTGCTTAAATTTATTATAATTAGAAGTGACGCTTATTTGATGGGCTTTTACGGCTTGATTTTTTTCTTTTATCGTTTGAAATATCTGAAATATTCTTATTTCCCATCATTTTTTCTGCCAATTCTTTGGCTTTTTTAAGTTTAGCAGCTTGTTTTTTATTTTCATTGGTCTCTTTTTGTTTTATCTTTTTTGAACTAAGTTGTACATGTTTGTCATAAGTAAAACCTTCTATCTCTATACTTTCTAAAGTTTTGTTTATAAGCTTTTCTATCTCAGCTAATTGTTCTACCTCTTTTTGGCAAATAAGTGAGAGGGCTTCACCGTTTTGTTTGGCACGACCAGTTCTACCTATACGGTGGATGTAGTCTTCATTTTTAGTAGGAAGCTCAAAGTTTATAACATGAGGAAGATTAATAATGTCTATTCCTCTTGCAGCGACATCGGTGGCTACTAAAACACGTAGAGCTTTTTCTTTGAACTCTTGAAGTGCTTCCATACGTTGTCCTTGACTTTTGTCACCGTGAATGGCTTTTGCATCAATGCTTTTTTCGTTTAAATGCTCGACTATTTTATCTGCTTGTAATTTTGTGTTGGTAAAAACCAGTACCTGATGCCAGTCATTTTTACTTATAAGGGTAGAGAGTAGGGGCATTTTCTCTTCTTCATTTACATAGTGAACAGTTTGCTTTACCTGTTTGGTAGAGAGGTTCTCTTTGTCTACTTCTATAGTAGTAGGGTTATTTAAAAATGATTTTGCTAAACTCATAATAGATGAGGGAAAAGTAGCAGAGAACATAAGGGAGTGTCTTCTTTGCAGTGTTCCATCTGTTTGTAGAGTATTTATAGGGAGTTTAGAGAGAATAAAACGTATATCTTTTATGAAGCCCATCTCCAACATTTTGTCAGCTTCATCAAGGACTACCATCTCTACTTCTGAAAGGTCTATGGTTTTGTTTTTCATGTGGTCTATGAGTCGTCCTGTGGTTGCTATGGCTATGTTTGCACCAGAACGGATTTGCGTGGTTTGTCCACCCAACTTTACTCCACCATAAAGTGCTACAGACTTATGGGTAAACTCTTTACCATACTCGTCTACTTTATTATGAACTTGTAGGGCGAGTTCTCGTGTGGGTACTAAGACAAGAGCTTTTATTTTGTATCGGTCGTCACCTGTTCTTTTGACAGAACTCTCTTTTAGGTTTTCTAACATAGGCAGTACAAAAGCAGCAGTTTTTCCTGTACCTGTTTGAGAAGTGGCAAGTATGTCTTTACGTTCTAAAAGTAGAGGTATACTTTTGGTTTGAATCTCTGTGGCTGTTGTATAGTTTAACGATTCTAATGTTTTTAAGAGTTTTGGACTGAGGTTTAGGTTTTTAAATGACAAAGATGTTCCTTGGATTGATAAAGCTTTAAGAAGCGAATTATAACATAGTTTAATTTTAGAGTTTTTTATTATTTTGTTTCGCTATAATCCAATTTATTATTTGATGTATGAAAAAACGATGTAGGGTAGAGGTTTTTCATATGTTATATTACTAGAAAGAGGACAACCCCGATGCAATTTCAAGAATTTAAAATAGAAAACTTAGAGCAATTTCCCAAAGATTTAGAGAAGATGTTGGCAGAACATCTATCAACTATAGAGAGCATTACAAAAAGTGATAATTTCTCTTACGATGGGGTACTAAAACCCATGCAAGACTTAGATGAAGAGTTAGAGAACTTCTTTACACCTCTTTCTCATTTGAACTCTGTTGAGAACTCAGAAGCGACACAGAAAGCATATGAAGAATCACTTCCTCAGCTGTCAAAATTTTCTAGTCAAATAGCACAAAATGAAGCTTTGTTTGAGAAGATAAAAAAGATATCGTCAGATGAGTTAGAGTCTAAGAAGGTTATAGAAGACAATATTAAAGGTTTTGTACTCTCTGGTGCTGAACTTCCAATGGAGCAGAAAAAAGAGTTAGAAGCCATAAATTTAAAGCTTTCAGAACTGGGAAATAATTTTTCTCAAAATCTTTTAGATGCAACCAATGAATTTGAGATGATAATAGAAAATGAGAGTGATGTAGAAGGTATTCCTCAGAGTGATTTGGAATTGGCAAAAACAGAGATAGATGGGAAAACTGTTTATAAGTTTACCCTACAAATTCCAAGTTACTTAGCCTATATGACTTATGGACCAAACCGAGAGTACAGAGAGCAGTTAGCAAGAGCATACACTTCAAGAGCACCTAAAAATGCAGAGGTTATAGATGAGCTTATGGAGTTACGACAAAAGAAGGCGAAGCTTTTAGGTTTTAGTTCGTATGCAGAATACTCTCTAGAAACCAAAGATGCCCCTTCTACAGATGCTGTTGTTTCATTTTTAGAAGAGTTAGGTGATAAAGCAATGTCACAAGCAAAAGTAGAGTTAGAAGAGTTAAAAACCTATGCACGTGAAGTAGATAATATCTTTGCACTGCAATCATTTGATGTGGCATATTACTCTGAAAAATTAAAAAAAGAGAAGTTTGATTTTGATGACAGCATGACCAAGCCTTATTTTGAAAAACAAAAAGTACTTAATGGTATGTTGGATGTGGTTTCAGAACTCTTCTCTGTAGAGTTTAAAGAGGTTGAGGTTAATGTATGGAATGAAAAAGTAAATACATTTGATATTTATAAAGATAATAAACTTTCAGGACGTGTTTATTTTGACTTAGAAGCAAGAAAAGAGAAACGTGGTGGTGCTTGGATGCATAACTGGGAGACCCATTTTATAGATGCAAAAGGTGAAAAACACTTGCCTTCTGTGTTTATAGTTTGTAACTTCTCTCCATCGACTGAAGATAACCCTAGTTTGCTTAGACATGATGATGTGGTAACGCTTTTCCATGAGATGGGTCATGGAATTCACCATCTATTTGGAAAATGTACAGAGCATTCAGTTTCTGGTGTGAATGGTGTGGCATGGGATGTTATAGAGTTTCCATCACAGTTTTTAGAAGCCTTTGCCTATGAAAAACCTATTTTGAAACGTTTTGCTTTTCATCATGAGACAGGTGAAGCGATGAGCGATGAGCTTTTAGAAAAAATAAAAGATACCAAAAACTATCAAGCAGCCATGGGTATTTTACGACAGGTTGAGTTTTCACTTTTTGACTTTATGTTGCATCTTAAGCTTCACAAAGGGGATGAGGTTCAAGAGCTTTTAAATGACATTCGTAAGAAAACAGCTCTCTTAGAAGTACCAGACTATAACAAGTTTCAAAATGGTTTTGCACATATTTTTGCAGGTGGGTATGCTGCTGGTTACTACTCGTATAAGTGGGCTGAAGTACTTAGTGCTGATGCATTTTTTGCCTGTACTGATGAGAGTGGATTTAAGCAAGAGAAAGCAGATGGTTATTTAAAATATATTTTGAGCAAAGGTGGCTCTGAAGATATGAACATACTTTATAAAAGATGGTTAGGACGAGATGCAGAGGTTGCGTCTTTGTTAAAGTTGTATGGAATAGATGCATAAATAGCCAAATATAAAAATAAATTTAAATTTTTATATTACTTAATAAGTTATTAATTTTCTTTAAACTATACTTGTATATAAATTAAAACAAGGAAATAGGATGAAGAAAATTGTAGGTAGTGCATTTCTTATTTGCACAACAACATTTGTACTTGCAGATGAGCCAAAGATAGTAAATGATAGTAATACAACAAAGCCTGTACAAGTAGAATCAAGTCAGAATAAAAGAGTTTATAACACAGGAATGAAACTTGGTACTTTGGGTTTAGGGGTAGATATTTCAACACCGATTAATGATAAATTATCTGCTAGGTTTAACCTAAATGGGGCGACTTATACGGATACTCAAGAAGAAGATGATAATGAATTTGAAGGTACCTTAGACCTTCTAACAGCAGGTGTATTACTGGATTATTATCCATTTGAAAATAACTTTAGACTTAGTACAGGTGTTTACTATAATGGTAATGGATTTGACGGAAATATTAGACCAACAGCTACTACAACCATAGAAATAGGTGATAAAGAGTATAGAGTAGATGAGTTAGGAAGTTTAGATACAAAAATTGTTTTTGACAAAGTAGCACCTTATGTCGGTTTAGGTTGGGGAAATGATGCTCATGATAAAGGTTGGGGTTTTACTTTTGACTTAGGAGTAATGTATCATGGAGAAGCAAAAGGAAGTTTAACTCCTAAAGATATATCACCATCAGTAGATAAAGATTTACTTAATGAAAACATCGATAAAGAAGAGCAAGATATTAATGATGATTTGAGTGATTTTAATCTTTACCCTGTTGTTGCACTTGGTATTAATTATAGTTTTTAAGTTCATTGAAATAATGTGTGAATATTTTACACGTTTCAAAAATAATAGGATATACATTAAATATTTTTAGTGATTATTTTAGTTACTTATTGTAACTAAAATAAATTGATATAAAATTGTTTTTATTAAATAAATGCTATAATATATTTTAATGATAAAATATAAATTATTTTCTTAAAAGGCTTACTAATGTTTTCTTCACTATTCTTATCTAAAAATCAAAAGTTGGTTAAACGTTGGACAAAAGAACATGAAAGAATTGTTATTTTGACACATAAAGTTTTAGCTGAATACTCAAAAAACAATCATAAACAAGCTAAAATAGAGTTACAAGTACTGAGTAATTTGGTTATAGATCATGTGACAAATGAAAATATTGAATTTTATAAACTTTTAAAAGATGAAAGTTTAATTTCTACTAAAAGTAAAAAATCTACTAAAGAGTTTATAGAAACATTTAAAGATGTTCGTTTAGATTTAACAAAGTTTTTAACAAAATATACCCAAGAATCGACACCTTTAGATGAAGAGTTTTTTGATATGTTAAATCAAATTTCTGAAATACTTGTAGAAAGAATTAATTATGAAGAGAAAAATCTTTACCGTTTACTTGCACATGAAGAAGATAACAAAGAGTGGGAAAAACATAAACGAAAATTTTAATTGAAAAGTGGGATATTTCAGATTAATATTTAAAAACACAATAAAACCTTTTAAAATAGGACACTTTTTGGTAGAATTATTTCTTATACTTATAAAAATTATAAAAAGGAATAATTATGAAACAAATCTACTCAACGCTACTAGTAGCTACATTGACATTCACAGCATGTGGAGGAGGGGGAGGAAGTACTCCCTCAACAAATAAAAACCCTTCTTTAGACAATACACTTTCTTCACAACAAACTCTAGCTCAAATTCATAAATATACAATTGAAGCTGTTCCCACATCAGGTGGTAACTGTAAAGGTGCAACAGGAGAGATGATTATCAACGGTAGTGATATATCTGGAACCATTACAACAGGCTGGGGTGATGTTTTAACCATTGGTGGGACTTATGTTTCACGTAATGGTAATGTAAGTGGAGGTTTTGCTAAAAACAATCTTCGACTGGCAGAGTATAGTGGTACCATTGTCAATAATAATGCCACAGGTAGATGGTCTGACAGTTTAGGTTGTAGTGGTACATGGAAAGGGGTTGGAAATGCATCAAATTATGTTACAACTCCAGTAAGCAATATTGTAAGTAGTGATGGTAAAACATTTGACCCTTATAATTTACAAGGCTATACTATTAGTTATAATCAATTAGGTTTAGATTATTACAACATAAAAATAGCTTGTGATAGTTCTTACGTAGTAACGTTAACACGTAGAGGGTTAATGTCTGAGGTTGACCATGGTGATGTGATTAATATTTCAGAAGATGAGCTTGGCTTTGGAAGTTTAAATAAGTTCTCACTCATTGATGGAAACCTAGTAGTGGGTGAGTCTAAGAATTTGGTCTTTGGTGATAAAGTCTCTTCTGTTACGAAGTACCAAGAATGCCATTAAAAAGATGCTCTTATGAGTAATAAAAAAGTAAACAATATCTTTAAATTGATGGAGCTTTTTGTTGAAAGAAGAACCATTTGTAAAAACGGAAACATCTTAACTCAGCAGGGTATGGTGATGGAAAAAGTTGAAGAGTTGGGTATGAGTGTACGTAACCTTAGACGCTATCTTGATGAGATTGAGCAGAGCTATCCACATATTACTAAGATAAAAAAAGAGGGCTCTATATGTTATAAGCTAGAGAGTACTTCAGAGATATTTCATACTTTTTTAAGTAACCGTGAGGAGATATCATGGTTACTACAACTTATTCATGAATCCGATAAAAATTTATTGGAAGATCTAGCCAAAGAGACTCATGAACGCTTAGAGAAAATTTCTAAACATGAACGAGATATCTTTCTCTTTCAAGGACTCCCCTTTAATGAACTAAATGATGCTCGAAGTCGAGATATTTTTAATATGTTGAAACTTGCTATTAAAAACTGCGAGTATCGAGATATTCATTATCAGTATAATATACCAACCATTCTTAAAAATGCACAATGTCTAAAGCTCCTTTTTATGGACAGTAATTGGTACATTGCCATAGCATCACAAGAGAAAGGTTTGCTACTTTTACGTATGGCATTTATAAGCCATGTGGAGTACTCAAAAAAAGAGACCTATCAACCGACACAGCTTATAAAGTATAAAGATTATCTACAAAATATTCAAAGCCCCATGACTCTTTATGGTGTAGAGAAGCAGATAGGATATTTTTTAGCTTCACCAAAAGTAGCTAAATATTTTATGCCTCATATGAAAAAGTATTTGAGTTCTCAAACCTTTATAGAACAACACAAAGATGGTAGTGTGGAGTTTAGTTTGGAGTATACTCAAGCCTTAGAAGTATTGCCTTTTATCAAACGCTGGTTGCCTGAGATTGAAGTGCTTTCTCCTCTTTCTCTTCAAGAACTTATGCTTAAAGATGTAAAAGAGTATTTAGAAAAATATAAGAGTGCTTTTTAATCATATAGAATGGATTAAAATAAAACAATTAAAAATAGGACACTTTTTGGTAAAGTAAAACCTTATAATGGTTCTACAATTAAAAAAGGACAAATAATGAAAAAAAGATACATCGCATCACTATTGTTGCTCTCAGGTCTCTTCGTAGGCTGTATGGAGCAAGATAAGAGTGAAGTAAGTAAAGAAAATTTTACAAAGGTCTTAAATGACCATTATAAGCAAGATAAAAACTGTATTTTATTGGATGAGTATTACCCGACATTTATCTATATTAATTCTCGGTCAGATAGTAGTAGAGATAAAATTAATATGCAAAAAAGTTATGAAAAGTTAGGTTTTGTAAGTATGAAGCTAAAGGATAAGAATACTTCTTCCGGTAATTTTCAGGGATATGAAATTAACCTTACAGATGAAGGTAAAAAAGAGTTTATTCATATTAAAGGTTTTTCAGGAGTAGAAGGTTTTTGTGCAGGGTATTATGGAGTAGACGAGATTACAAACTACACCAAACCAGCCGATATGTTTGGTCAAACCATCTCTCGGGTTAAGTTTACGATTAAACCAAAAGAGATTAAGCCGTGGGCAAAAGAGTTGGTAGACAATGAACTCTTTAAGAAAAAGTTTGCTCCTCAAGATGAAAAAGCTGTTCTTCTTTTAACCGAAGTAAAAGGGTGGGTACATGAGAAGGATTTTAAAAATAAGTAGCTACTTTAAGGTAGCTTTTGAAATTAGCTCTTTAAAACAGCTCTTCTTGCTACGCTCTTTATTAAACCCACTAGCTCTTGCTTCATAGAGCTTACTGCTGATGAGGGTTTGATTCTCTTTATTGATGATTTTAATATTCAGTTGACAACGACTTTTAACAAGGGTCTCACCCAATACCTGAGACTCCTCTTGTTTTATATCGGCTGTGCTCTCTATGAGATAGTCTGCTAACTTTTTATCCAATACCAAGCTAAACTTTTTAGCCAAAGCACTTTCGATGAGTGGTTTAAAAGATGACTCTTCTAGTTCCAGATAAGCTCTTTTTTTCGTTGTCGTTATAGGCTCTTCTATCTCTGTTTTCTTTAGAATTTTAGGTGATGAGGTATGTGGTGTTGGCTCAACTGTTTTAGTCTCTTTTGGGAGCAGAAAAAAAGCCATAACTCCAAGTAGAGGAATTCCAAGCCAGAGAGCTTTAAAAGCCAAGGGCTTCTTTTTGCTTTGAGACTTAGGCATAAGCTTTTTAAGATTTAAACAGTGAACAGCATTAAAAGTTCCTGACTGATTGGCTAAGGCGTTGACCAGTCCAACCAAATAGAGCTTTTTATCTTTAGAAAAAAAGACCCCACTACCTGAAACCCCTTTCATGTACTCTATACTATCTTCACCTGAGGTATCACTGGTAAGGTTTTGAATCTCTATCTTAAAAGTACTTTTGTCAACAGTATCATCATTACACTTTGCTGTGAAGTAGTGGGCTTTGTCAAGTCCTGATGGGAAGCCTCGTATGGTATATTCTTGTTCATATTTTACTTCAGAAAAGTTCAGCGTTGGCGAGGGTGGCAGGGCAAAACTTTCTTCATCGAGGGGTAAAATAACCAATTCCCCAAGAACTTCTATGCTTTTGGCATGATACTCGGCTTTGTTAAAAAAGATAACTTTAATATCATCGGTATCAGCAGTATGAGGCATTGTTCCTTTGCCATAGATGGTATGATAGACAGTTAACAAAGCAGGGTAACCTTTGTATTGAATCAGAACGCCTGTTCCTCGTTCTTGAGGTGTAATAACTTGTAGGGTTAATGCTTTTATCTGCTCTTTTAATGCTTTCTCATTCATATCTCAAATGCTCCATAATCATATATTGCTTCACAGTTATAGCGTTGCTCCTCTTCAGGGCTTAGAAGATGAGTTTTTGATGCTTCATAGCTTGTTTTTGGGTAGTTGTAGTAGAAGTATATCTTTTTATCTCTATCGCGTTCTTTATGGCACAACACCCTTGCTAGTGTCTCTATGTTAGGGTGTCCATAACGTCCATTGGTACTGATGATATAGTGTTGAGACTCCACTAGAGCTAAAAATGCCTCACTGCTGTGATATTTGCTTCCGTGGTGTGCCAATTTTAGATAATCCACTTGCAGTCTCTTTTGAGGGCTATAGCCCATGCTCTGAAGAGACTCAATAATGGTTTGGTCTTTGGCATCACCCAAGAGTAGAAGTGTTTTATCTTGGTACTCTATGAGAAAAGAGAGACTCGCTCCATTGGCTGGGTCATCTTCTAGTCGTTTCTCTTTGAAGGGTCGCTCTTTTATGAGGGTATTAAAGTCAAGAAAATCTTCTTGCTCTGTTATGTTATCACTAATGAGTGCTTCCTCTTTTACCTCTCCTAAAGAGAAGTTCTTATTAAATATCTCCAATGCCCTATAACTAGGAGAGAGTAGGGTCATCTTTAAGCCAAAAAAATCAAGAGTTTCTCGTTGG
>Ga0256828_1002231_pt1 | contig 11656 bp, 13 predicted proteins | sample CV88metaG_FD_185993 | JGI IMG/M metagenome (GOLD analysis project Ga0256828, IMG submission 185993) | Hydrothermal vent microbial communities from East Pacific Rise, Pacific Ocean - CV88 | ecosystem: Environmental > Aquatic > Marine > Hydrothermal vents | place: Pacific Ocean: East Pacific Rise... | reverse complement strand
CATTCAAAGAGGTAAAAGAGGAAGTTAAAAAAAATTTAAGTGCCAAAAGAAGTAAAAAAGATGCTATTTTAACAATGAAAAAGTTGAAACATAATGAATTAAATTTTACTATATATAAAAAAGTAAGTTTATCTAATCAGATATTATCTAATGATTTAATGCAAAAATTAATAACAAAAAAATTTTTAAAGCCAATTTTAACTTCAAAAGGGTGGTTGATTGCTAAATTATTTAAAGAGAATCAGCCTATTACATTATCTTATCAAGAAGCAAAAGAGTTAGTTAAAAAAGATTTTCTTATTCAAAAGAGAAAAGAGTATTTAATAGATATAGCAAATAAAACTATAACAAATAGTTTTGAAGCAGAAGATATTGGGTTTATTGGTAGAAACGATGTAACAAAATTGAAAAATATGAGTGTTGAAGAAGCAACTACTTTTATTATGGCATTATTTAATTCAAAAAAACCGATAAATTTTGTTTTATTACCAAATGATAAAAATCCTACAAAAGTTGTTATTTTTAAAATAACGGAACAAAAATTGCTTAAAGATTATAGTAAATATAAAGATGTAGTTTTTTCATATTCAGAAAAATTAAAAACTGGAGAATTAAATAATAATTTATTAAAAGTATTAGAAAAAATTTATCAATCTGATATAAAAGTATTTATGAAAATATAAAAAGGATAAACTTTGAAAACTATTTTGGGAATAGATATAGGTTCATCAAAAACAGTAGCAATTATAGCAGATATAGGGGAAGAACCAACAATTACAGGAGTTGGTATAACAAAAACAAAAGGTATTAGAAAAGGGACTATTACAAATTTGGAACAGGTTTCAAGTTCAATAAAACAAGCAGTAAATGATGCTAAAAGAATTGCAGGAGTTAATGTAGATACCGCGATTGTATCTATTTCTGGAACTTATACTAAAAGTATTCAAAGTCATGGAATTATCAATATCCCATCTCATGAAATAACTTTATCTGAAATACATAGAGTTATTCAAACATCTTTATATAATGCTAATTTACAGCAAGATGAAGTTATTTTACAAGCTATTCCTTATAATTTTAAAGTAAATGATATTAGTGATGTAGAAGACCCAGAAGGGATGAGTGGAAATAGATTAGAAGTTGATGTTCATATTATTATAAGTCCAAGAGCAGCAGTTGAAAATCTTAAAAAAACCTTTAAAATGGCAGGAATAAAGGTTGAAAATATCGTTTTAAATGCTTTCGCATCAGCAATTGCGACTTTAAATGATGAAGAAAGAGAGCAGGGAGTAGCTTTAATTGATATAGGAGCTACAACAAGTGATTTAATTATTATTAAAGAGAATGCTATTAGATGGAGTGAATTTGTTGGAGTAGGAAGTCATCATATTACAAATGATTTATCTATGGCGATTAAAACTCCAATTAGTAAGGCAGAAGAGATAAAATTAAATATAGCAAAATTTAAAGATGATGATATTGTTGAAGTTCCAATTATTGGAGATGATAAAACACAATCTATTAATATAGTTACAATTAAACAGATTATGTATGCAAGAATAAATGAAACTTTAATGATTTTAAATAAATTGATAGAGGATAGTAAATTAAAAGATAGTTTAAGTGGTATTGTTTTAACGGGAGGTTTTACAAATTTAACAAATTTAAGAGAAACCGCAATTGATATTTTTGGAAATATGGCTGTAAGAGTGGCAAAACCGAAAGAGATAAATGGATTATTTAAAAATTTAAAATCTCCGGAGTTTTCAACAGCAATCGGTTTGATTTTATATTCATTAGGGAAACATTCATCTTATGAAATTGATTCAAATAAAAAATTTCGTTCTAAATATAAGTTAGAAATTAGTAGTGATGAATTAGAAAATGATGAAAATATACCGGCAAATACTCTTCCGAGTGGAGAAGATGGACCTTTATTAAAAAAAGATGAGGTTAATTTTTTTCAAAAAATATATATGTGGGTAAAAGATTTATTTTAATAAAAGGAGAAAAAGATGGCTGAGACTTATAACATTATAGAGGAAGAAGGATATAAAGAACATGCTAAAATAAAAGTTATTGGAGTAGGTGGTGGTGGTGGAAATATGTTAAATCATATGATAGAAAAAGGGATAAAAGATATTGAACTTATTTGTGCAAATACTGATACACAAGCTTTAGAGACAAATAAAGCTCCTATAAAAATTCAACTTGGAAAAGAATTAACAAATGGTAGAGGTGCCGGTATGGAACCAGAGATAGGAAAAGCGGCAGCAGAAGAGAGTTATGATGAGATTAAAAGGGTTCTTGAAGGAACTGACTTAGTATTTATTTCAGCAGGAATGGGAGGAGGAACAGGAACAGGAGCAGCACCAGTAATTGCGAAAATAGCGAAAGAGGTTGGGGCTTTAACTATTGGAGTTATTACAAAACCTTTTAGAAGAGAAGGGAGTAAAAGAAAAATTCTCGCTGAAAAAGGGTTTGAAAATTTAAAAAGTGAATGTGATTCTATTGTAACGATTTTAAATCAAAAGTTGTTATCTATTATTGATAGAAGAGCTTCAAAAAAAGATGCTTATAAAATGGTAGATGATATTTTATATCAAGCAGTTAGTGGAATTAGTAATATGATTATTTCGTATGGAGAAAATGATATAAATGTAGATTTTGCTGACCTTAAAAAAGTTATGTCTCATAAAGGGATGGCTTTAATGGGGATTGGTAGAAAAAAAGGGGAGAATGCTACTCACGAAGCTTTAACACAAGCAATTGAATCTCCTTTACTTGATGAGATGAATATATCTGATGCTCAGGGACTTTTAATTCATTTTACAATGAATGAAAATTATCCATTAGTAGATATTGAGGAAGCAGTTGAATCTATTTTAGGGGATTTACTTGAAAGTGAAGAAGTGGATATTATAGAGGGGCAAACAACAAATAATTCATTAGAAGATGATGAAATTATTGTAACAATTATTGCAACAGGATTTGATGAAAAAAAACAGATTCAGAATAATTCAAAAGTTATAGAGATGAATTTTATAAATTCTCATACTCAAAAAGTTGTTGGTAGTGAGTATGGAGATGATTTATTAGGAAGTGATTATCTTGACCAACCAACATATTTAAGAAAAGGGAGAGATTAAACTTCTCTCTTTATTTGTAAAATTTTTAAAATTTGTGTAAAATTCCCTAAAAAAATTAAGTTATTTTAATTAAAAAGGATTTTTTTATGAATATAATTACAGGTAAAGTTTGGAAGTTTGGGGATAATATAGATACAGATTTAATTATTCCAGCGAGATATTTAAATACTTCTGACCCTCACGAGTTAGCAAAACATGTAATGGAAGATGCTGACCCAGAGTTTCCTACAAAAGTTCAACCAGGTGATATTATTGTAGCAGGTTATAATTTTGGAAGTGGAAGTAGTAGAGAACATGCACCTATTGCTTTAAAAGCAGCAGGGGTTTCAGCAGTTATTGCTAAAAGTTTTGCAAGAATTTTTTATAGAAATAGTTTTAATATGGGGTTACCTATTTTTGAAATTCTTGAAAGTGATGAGATAAATGAAGGGGATTTGGTAAAAATTGACCTTGATAATGGGACTATTTACAATTTTGAAACAGGTAAAGAGTATAATTTTGCACCAATTCCAGAATTTATGCAAGAATTGATTTCAACAGGTGGTTTAATAAATTATGCAAGAGAAGAGATAAAAGGAAAATTAAATGGCTAAAAAATATAGTATTGCCTTAATTAAAGGTGATGGAATAGGTCCAGAAATTGTTGATGAAGCAGTAAAAGTTTTGGATGCAGTAGCTTCTGTTGAAGATATAGAGTTTGATTATAATGATTATTTAATGGGTGGATGTGCAGTTGATGTATTTGATAATCCACTTCCCCAAGATACTATTAATGGTGCTTTAAATTCTGATGCTATTCTTTTTGGAGCAATTGGAGGACCTAAATATGATTCTTTACCAAAGGAGAAGAGACCAGAAACAGGACTTTTAAAATTAAGAAAATCTTTAAATGTTTTCGCAAATTTAAGACCAGCAATTATTTTTGATGAATTAACAGCAGCTTCAACTTTAAAAGAGAAGGTAGTAAAAGGGGTTGATTTACTTGTTGTTAGAGAATTAACAGGTGGTATCTATTTTGGAGAACCGAGAGAAAAATTAGAGGATAGAGCTTACAATACAATGGTTTATTCAAAAGAGGAGATAAAAAGAATAGCTATTGTAGCTTTTGAACAAGCAATGAAAAGAAATAAAAAAGTTACTTCTGTGGATAAAGCAAATGTTTTAGAAGTTTCTCAACTTTGGAGAGAGGTTGTTGAAGAGGTATCACAAAATTATCCAGAAGTAACATTAGAACATATGTATGTTGATAATGCAGCAATGCAATTAATTAGAGAACCTAAACAATTTGATGTTATTTTAACAGGAAATATATTTGGGGATATTTTATCTGATGCAGCAAGTATGGTTGTTGGAAGTATAGGACTTTTACCAAGTGCAAGTATTGGTGGAAAAGTTGGACTTTATGAACCTATTCACGGATCTGCACCAGATATTGCTGGACAAGGGATTGCTAATCCTATTGCTACTATTATGTCAGCAAGTATGATGTTAAGAGATTTAGGGGAGATAAATGGTGCTGATAGAATAGATAATGCTATTAAATTGGTTTTAAAAGATGGATATAGAACAAAAGATTTAAGTAGTTTTGATGCAAAAGAGATTGTTTCAACAGCAGAAATGGGAAGTTTAATTGCAGAATATGCTACAAAATAAACATTATGCTCAACTTCTATTACAACAAGGCTTCTTTGATGAAGCTTTTTTGTTGTATAAAAAACTTCTTGCTAAATATCCAAATGATATAGAGATAAAAGAGAGTTTAAGAAAATTAAAAAAGATTCGTTTATCTTTTAAAGGGGTTAATCAAGAAAAAAAACAATTCTTTATTGAAATGAAGAGTGATGAAGAGTTTAAAGAATTTGAGGAGTGGTTAATTGGATAATTTAAAAGAGGTAATTCTTCAAACAATAGAGGAACTTGATAAAGATATAGAGAATGAAGAGATACAAAAAGAGGGGAAGATAGATAAAACTTTTCTTTTAAAAATTAGAGAAAGGATTTTGGTTTTATTTGAAGGGTTACAATCTCCAAATATAAATAGTTTAGAAAAAAAATTGGATTTAACTATAAATTATTTAGAGTATCTACTTTCAGATATTGAATTAAAATTAAAAGAGAATGAATAGATTTTTCAAAAATAGTAGTGAAATAATTAACTTTCTTAAACAATATACTTCTCGTGCTTATTTAGTTGGGGGAGCTGTTCGAGATATTTTAATGGGGAAAAATGTAAATGATTTTGATATAGAGATTTATGATATATCTATTAAACAATTTGAAGAGATAATGGATAAACTTGGAGCAAAAGGGGTTGGAAAATCTTTTTTTGTTTATAAATATAAAAATTTTGATTTATCTCTTCCAAGGATTGAAAATAAAATAGGGTATGGTCATAAGGGGTTTGAAGTTAAAATTACAGATAATCCTAAAATAGCTTCTAAAAGAAGAGATTTTAAAATGAATTCTATAATGATAAATATCTTTACAGGGGAGATTTTAGATTTTTGGGGTGGTAGAGATGATATAAAAAATAGAGTTATAAGTTTAATTGATGAAGAAAAGTTTCAAGAGGATTCCTTACGAGTTTTAAGAGCAATGCAGTTTAGTAGTAGATTAAAATTTAAGATAGATGATAAAACTATCCAGATATGTAAAAAGATAGATTTATCCGATTTAAGTAAAGATAGGATATATCAAGAGTTTGAAAAGATGTTTTATTCTAAATATCTTTATTATGGATTATACTATTTTATTAAATTAGATATAGATATTAAAATTTTTAATCAAAAATTCTGTTTTTGGAGATTATGGAGAAGATTTCTTACCAATCCTCATTATAACTATTTTTTATATCATTTAGGGATAAAAGATAAGAGAATTTTTAATCTATTTCCAAAAAAGTATAAAAAATTACCAAAAAAATTACCAAAAATTGTAACAAATAGATTTTTATTTGCTTTAAGTTTGAAATACCCTTTAAAAGAATGGTCTATCTTAAATAATAATTGTTGTAAAGAGTGGCTTAAAAAGAATAATTTGTATGAAAATCGTTATAAACCTAAAAATATAGATTTGAATAATCCAAAAAAATCTATACTTCAAGAGATTAAAAATTATGATAAAATTATAATCAAAGAGTGAAAATTATGAAAAGGAAGATAATGAAATATACATTACTTATTGATTCAAAAGATGAAAAAGGTTTAATTTATAAAATTTCAAAAATTTTATATGAAAATGATGTAAATATCACAAATGAACAGGAGTTTGTAGATAATGAAAATAATAAATTTTTTTACAGAAGTGAGATGAGTGGAGAGATAGATGTAGATAGTTTAAAAAATTTGCTACAAAATGCTTTACCACTTGCTAATATAAAAATTACAAAAAAAAGAAGAAAAAAGGTTGTTATTTTAGCAACAAAAGAGGCTCATGCTCTTGGAGATATTTTAATAAAACAATATAGTGGAGATTTTGATATAGATATAAAAGCAGTAATTGCTAATAGAGATAATTTAAAAAATTTAGTTGAAAAATTTGATATCCCTTTTTATTATATAAATGCTGATGATATGGATAGGGTATCACACGAAAATAGAATGATAGAGATTATTTCAAAATATCATCCAGATTTTATAGTGTTAGCTAAATTTATGAGAATTTTAACTCCAAATTTTGTTGAAAAATATCCAAATAGAATTATAAACATTCATCATTCATTTTTACCAGCTTTTATAGGGGCAAACCCGTATAAACAAGCTTATAAAAGAGGTGTTAAAATTATTGGAGCAACTGCACATTTTGTAAATAATGACCTTGATGATGGACCTATTATTGAACAGGATATTATTAGAGTTAATCACGAAATGAGTTGGCAGGAGATGAGAAATAAGGGGAGAGATATTGAAAAAAATGTTTTAAGTAGAGCTTTAAAATTAGTAATAGAGGATAGGATTTTTGTATATGATAATAAAACAATTATTCTTTAAGGATAACTATTGATTGATGATATAAAAAGAAAAATTATAGAGGATAGACTAAAAAAATTGTTTAAAGATAATGCTAAAAATGTAGCAAAAATTTTGAAGTTTTTGATTAAAAGGGATAAAAAGAATGTTTAATATAGTTTTATTTAATCCACAAATTCCACATAATACAGGTGCAATAGGAAGACTTTGTGTAAATAGTGATTCTAAATTACATTTAATAAAACCATTAGGATTTGATATAACAGAAAAGGCAGTTAAAAGAGCAGGATTAGATTATTGGGATAAGTTAAATCCGATTATATGGGAAGATTATGAAACATTTTTTAATTCTGTTGATATAGAAAAATGTTATTTTGCTACAACAAAATCAAGAAAACCATATTTTAAAGCAGGTTTTAAAAAGGGTGATTTTATTATTTTTGGAAGTGAAACAGCAGGTATTCCTATGGAGATAATGAAACAGAATGAAAAAAATATGATAACAATCCCTATGGGAAAAGAGGGTAGAAGTTTGAATTTAGCGATTAGTGTAGGAATTATTTTATATGATGCAATTAGACAAAATTTTAACTTTTTTGAATCAGTGAATTGTAATTAAGGAATTATATGACTTATGAAAAATTTGAAAATGAGATAAATACTTTAAAAAAATTTTTTGAAATCTATTGTTTAGATAAACATAAAGATAGAACTATTCATAATGGAATTTATAAAATTCCTTATAGAGATAAAGTTTTTAGATTAGAATTAAATCTGTGTGATGAGTGTAATAATCTATTTGCAAATTCTATTAAAAAATTGCAAAACTGCCCCCATGAAGAGAAACCAAGATGCAGAAAATGTCCTACACCTTGTTATGAAAAGAGTGAATGGAAAAAAGTTGCAAAAATAATGAGATATAGTGGTATAAAATTAGGTTTATCAAGAATAAAAACTATTTTAAAAAAATAGAGAGTGCTTATAAAGTGCTTTTAGTTTTTTAATTTTTAAATTTTGAAAAAAAGTGATAATTATTTTTATATAATTATAAATAACTATTTATTAAAGAGGAGAATAAATAATTTTAAAGGTAATAAAATGGGAAGAATAGAAGAGAAATTAAAAGCAGGAAAAAGATTATCAAAACTTGATGCTACAAAAAATATAAAAAATGAAGAAAAAGTGATGGGGGATAATGATTTTATTGTTTCAAAAACAGATGCAAAGGGATTTATAACTTATTGTAATAGAATTTTTGTAGATATGGCTGGATGGAGTAGAAATGAACTTATTGGAGCAAATCATAATTTAATTCGCCATCCAGATATGCCTAAAATTGCTTTTAAAATTGCTTGGGATTTAATCTCCTCTAAACAAGAATTTTTTGGATTTGTAAAGAATTTAAGAAAGGATGGAGGTTTTTATTGGGTATTGGCATATATAACAGCAGATTTAGATTTGAATGGTAATATAATTGGTTATACCTCTTTTAGAAAAAAACCTTCTCGTAAAGCAATAGAAGTTTTAACCCCTATCTATAAAAATTTAGTTGAAGCAGAAAAAGGGGGTGGAATGAAAGCAAGTTATGAGTTACTTAAAAAAACTTTAAATGCTACTGATGATAACATTGTAGAAAAATATCACGAGTTAGTATTTACTTTACAAAAAGGATAAAAAATGTTTATTATTAAATTTTTAAAAAGATTTAGTCCAAGAACATTAGCAATTATTACTATCAATATCGCTTTGATGTTTTATCTAATGTTTTCAACTCAATATGTTGTATTAGGATTGTTTATTATATTTTTAGCACTTGCTCATATTTTACCAACTGCTTCACAAACAATTTATAAAAAACAGCACGAAACATTTTCTAAAATTCAAAAAGTTGTAGAAGATGTTTATCAAGGTAAATTATATTCAAGAATTATTTTAGATGGAGAGGATTTAATTGAAGAGAAAATTGCTTGGAATATAAATGAAATGTTAGACCAGATAGAGGATTTATTGAGAGAGAATGAAAATACAATTAAAGCAATTACAGAGGGGCATACATATCGTTATATAATGCCACAAGGGTTACATGGAGAGTTTAGACAAGTAGCTATTGAATCACAACAAGCAGCAGAGAGTATTAAAGTTTCAAAAAAGGTTGAAATTCTAAATGAATTATCTAAAAAATTTTCTGAAATAGATGGAGGAGTTACAAAAAATTTTGAAAGAGTAGGGGATGATATTCAGATTATGGACCATGCTTTTAAAGAGATAGCTTTAAAAGTGAATGATAGTGCTGATAAATCACAAGAGACTTTTGAAGTTATGCAACAAACAAAAGAGGATTTTGAGTTACTTTCTGAAAAATTAAATGAAACATCAACAGAGATTACACAGATGGCTGAAAACATTACAGCAATTTCAAATGTTGTAGAATTGATTAAAGATATTGCTGACCAAACAAATCTACTTGCTTTAAATGCAGCAATTGAAGCTGCAAGAGCAGGGGAGGCAGGAAGAGGTTTTGCAGTTGTTGCTGATAATGTAAGAGCTTTAGCTGAAAAAACACAAAAAGCAACAAATGAGATTTCAATTACAATTCAAACTTTACAACAACAATTTATGGGGATAACTGATAATACAGAAAAAGTTGTAAGAATAGGGTTTAAATCACAAGAAACATTAAATAATTTTGAAGAACTTTTACAACAATTAAATAATGATTTAAATGATGTAAATGAGATTTCTGATAAAAATACATTAGTTGTTATCTTTTTAGTTTTTAAAATTCATCATATTACATATAAAGCAGGTTTATACTCTTCTGTGGCAAAAGAGAAACTTGATGAGGAATTATTAAAAATTAATCATAAAACTTGCAAACTTGGAAGATGGTTACATAATCAAGAGGTTAAAAAACTATTATCAAAATCTGAAAATTATAAAGAGTTGGTAATACATCACGAAAAAATTCATCAAATTGGAGATAAAATTGTAAAAGTATTACAAGATGAAGGGGTAACAAAAAATAATAAAGAGTGGTATGTAAAACAATTAACAGACCTTGAAAGTGAAGCTTTTGAAGTATTCTATATTCTTCCTAAAATTTTAGATAATGCTTCAAAAACAGGAATGTTAAAAAGATTATTAGAAGTTTCAAAAAAAGTTGTTTAATAGATAGAGAAGTTTAAAAAGGGGAGATAGCATCTATAAATTTTGCTAACCAATTTTTATCAGTAGCTCTTTGAATCTCCCCTTCTGTTTTATATTCAATTTTAGCATCAGCAATATATTTTGAATCTATTGTATTTGTTGAATCTATATCAGAAGCACGGATAACACCACTTACTCTAATTATATTTTTTTCTCCATCTATCAAAACTTCTCTACTTCCAACTATAAAATAGTTTCCATTTTTTAATACTTTTACAATTCTTGCTGTTACACTTGCAGTGAATTTGTCTTCTCTTGTGTTTGTCCCTTGACCTTGATAATTACGGGTTGTTGTTATATTTGGAAAAGGGAAACTATTCATTCCAATTTTTGAATTTGTCATTCTACTTATATGATTTACTCCACCAATTAACATATTTGCCCCACTTAATGGGGTAGAAGTAGCTTCCGAAGTTTGTCTTTTTCCGGTGCTACTTGCTTTAATTTGTTCAGTAATAATAACTGTTACAATATCATTAACTTTCATAGCTTTTTTATCTGAAAAAAGATTATTACCATTATTGAAAATAGAACCTAAATTATGATTTTCTTCAATCTCTTTACTTGGCATCTGCTCAACATAAGTTGGAGGAGTCATTTCAACTTTTGGGTCCATAGGGTGAGAACTACACCCAGCTAATAGAAGAGGAATTATTAAATAATACATTATTTTCCTTTTAATTTTAAAACTGCTTCTTTTATATTTTTTTGTCTCATAAAATGTTCCCCTACTAAAAAAGCATCAACTCCATAATTGTGAAGTTGCTTTACAATTTCAAAGTTTGAAATACCAGACTCTGCAACTTTAATTGCATCTTTTGGAATTAAAGGCATCAATTCTATACTTAATTCCATATTCATTTCAAAAGTTTTTAAATCTCTATGATTAAACCCTATAATTTCTGCTTCAACAAAAAGTGCTTTTTCTAAATCATCTTTATCGTGAATCTCTAATAATACTTCTAAACCTATCTCTTTTGCAAATTTATAAAGGGATAATAGTTTCTCTTTTGTTAAAGCTTTTGCTATTAAAAGAATAAAATCTGCTCCATAAAAATAAGCTTCTGCTATCTGATATTCATCAATAATAAAATCTTTTCTTAATAAAGGAATTTTACTAAATTTAGATATTTCAGATAGATATTTTAAGTCTCCTTGGAAAAAGAAAGGTTCAGTTAAAACAGATATAGCATCAGCTACTTCATTATAGATTTTAGCAATTGAAATAGGGTCAAAATCTTCTCTAATAACCCCTTTACTTGGACTTGCTTTTTTTATTTCTGCAATAATTTTATATCTGTTTGTTGGTTCAGATTTTAAAAATTTTTTTAC
>Ga0256828_1002230_pt1 | contig 11665 bp, 10 predicted proteins | sample CV88metaG_FD_185993 | JGI IMG/M metagenome (GOLD analysis project Ga0256828, IMG submission 185993) | Hydrothermal vent microbial communities from East Pacific Rise, Pacific Ocean - CV88 | ecosystem: Environmental > Aquatic > Marine > Hydrothermal vents | place: Pacific Ocean: East Pacific Rise... | reverse complement strand
TTTTCGTCTAATCTCTTCTCTTCTTTTTTGTAAGTAGTGAGATATGGTAAAACCGATATAAGAGAAGATAGCAGATATGAGTGCTACCAAACTTATAAAGGTCGGGGTTGTTTTATAGGCAATATCCGTGCTTCTTAGTATCTGTTCTGCTTCAATTATAAAGAAACTAAAGAGAATAGATACCAAGGCAGATAAGATAAAGAGTACAAAAAAGAAAGTTTTAAATGTCATAATCCATCCATAATAATTTTATTCAATATATTATAACAGATATAGATTTAAATTTATAGTCCTTTAAGTAGGATTTGATAAAGAGTGTTTACAGTTGTATCATTTAGATGTATGGTACTTCCACTATTTAAGAGTTTTAAGACCTCTTCCCTATTTAATGGGGCTGAGGGAACGCAGTGAAGATGTATGGGAGTGAAGGCTCGAATAAGCCCAATGGTATCATTTAACTCATTTTCACAGATATAGCAGAGATTACTACTACGGAGTCTATTTTCATGTTTTAGTAGATGGACATAGGCTTCAACTGCTAAACGTTTTGGATTTTGTTTTTCCCATTTTTTAGCACTCTCTAAGAACAGATTGAAGTAGAATGGCTCTATCTCAATTCGCTCTTTAAAATGTACTTCAAAAAGTTTGATAAAACTTTGCCAAATTATCAGACGCTCAGGAGTAAAAAGCCATGGAAAGGAGTGTTGCGATAATGAACGCATATTGGGCATAAATCCCTTTTTGCTCTCTTTGACTTCAAACTCAATTAAGTTTCCAATTTGTAAGATGGCATGTCTTACTCCATAGAATCTCCAATACTTTTTAACACTTTTACTGCTAAGAACGGTAACAATGACATCCTCATTTTTAGCCTTTCTTATATTAATTACAAAACCACGCATCTCTAGCACCCATTTTTAAACATCTTTTAGATATTATCGACCCAAATTTGGGGAATTTTTTTCTAACCCTATCAGATATTAATTAAAGGTTGGCTTATGCAAGATCTCTTTACGTCGTTTAAAGATAACTGTGGTTTTGGGCTATTGGCATCAATTGACAATACTCCTTCACACCAAAACTTAGAGGATGCGATTACTTCTCTTTCTCGTATGATGCACAGAGGGGCTGTTGCAGCAGATGGTAAAACAGGAGATGGTTCAGGACTTCTTCTCTCTTTACCTAAATCATTCTTCAATAAACAAGCAAGGGAAGATGGTATAGATTTACCAAGTCGTTATGCTGTTGCAATGGTTTTCTCAAATAATGAGAGTGACTTTGATGTGATTCGTGAAGTGTGTGAAAACAATGATTTGGATGTACGATATATTCGTACCGTTCCTGTAGATACATCGGCACTAGGGGTTCAGGCGTTAGAGTCATTACCTATGATTAAACAGGTGTTTGTATCGCCAAAATCAGCAGTAGCTACAGAGCGTTTTGAAGCATTGGTCTATTTGTCTCGAAAAGAGATAGAGGCAAGATTAATAGAGGATAAGAGTTTTTATATTCCTTCGTTCTCTGCATCGGTTGTATCGTATAAAGGGCTTGTTATGCCTACGCATATCAAAGAGTTCTATACCGATTTAGCAAACGAGGATTTTAAAATCTCTTTCTGTCTATTCCATCAACGTTTCTCTACCAATACGCTTCCTCAGTGGAAATTGGCACAACCATTTAGAATGATTGCTCACAATGGAGAGATTAACTCTGTTACAGCAAACAGATTTAATGTTAAAGCAAAAATGGCATCGGTTAAATCAAAAGTCTTTAGTGATGAAGAGATGAAACGATTAATTGATGTGATTCAAGATGATATGAGTGACTCGGCAAGTTTGGATAATTTTATGGAGTTCTTACGTATTAACGGTGTGGATTTCTTTAAAGCTGCCCGTTCTCTTGTTCCTGCTCCTTGGCACAATGCACCACATATGGACAGTGATTTACGAGCATTTTATGAGTATGCAAGTGGATGTTTTGAGCCGTGGGATGGACCTGCAGCTGTGAGTATGACCGATGGTCGTTTTATTGGTTGTGTAATTGATAGAAATGGTTTGCGACCATCTAAATATATTATTACAACAGATAATCGTCTTTTGATTGCATCAGAGTATGGTGTATTGGAGCTTCCTGAAGAGAAGATTCTAGAGCGTGGACGACTTCAGTCTGGTGAGATGATGGGGGTTGACCTGAAATATGGAAAAGTTCTCAAAACAGATGAGATTGATAACTATATCAAAGGAATAAATCCATACAGTAAATGGCTTGGAGAGAATATGAACTATCTTCAAGAGTTTGTTCCTGATACTCGTGTTGCGACTCCTGTGGTTGAGAAAAAAGATATGGAAGCCAAACAGCGTTACTTTAACTATACATTGGAGTTAATGAGAGAAGTTATTCGTCCAATGGTTGCTGAGGGTAAAGAGACAACAGGTGCGATGGGTGATGATACACCTTTGGCTGCTTTCTCGAATGAACAGAGAAACTTTACCGATTTCTTTAAACAGAAGTTTGCACAGGTAACCAATCCTCCAATTGACCCGATTCGTGAAAAGACTGTAATGAGTTTGAATGTTGGTTTTGGAGAGGTTCAAAATATTTTAGCTGATGGCTCAGGACATGCAAAACGTCTAAAGACAATTCTTCCTGTTATGTCAAAAGAGAAATTCTCACTTCTATTTGAGTTTGGAACAGAAGATAATGATAAGTATGATGCTTCATATAAATTGGGTACATACGATACCACTTATCAGCATGATTTAAAAGCAAGTTTAAAGAGTTTGGTTGAGAAGATTATTCTTGATGTCCGTGATAATGGGGTAAGAACCATTATTTTAGATGATAGGGCATTGAGTGCAGAGAACAAAGCAATGCCAATGTTAATGGTTGTTGGTCGTTTAAATCAAGAGCTTCTCAGAAATAACCTACGTCATCTGACCAGTGTTGTTCCAGCAACAGGTGAGGTATTTGACCCTCATTCAGCTGCATGTATGATTGGTTATGGTGCTACAGCTATTTTCCCATATCTACTTTACTATACAGTAGAGGAGTTAGAGAGTGGAGATGGTGTTGATATTAAACCAATTCTTAAACGTTTTAGAAGAGCGATGGGTGCTGGACTCTTAAAGATTATGTCTAAAATGGGAATTGCGACTATCTCTTCTTATAGAAACTCAAAACTCTTTGATGTTATTGGTTTAAGTAGAGAGATAGTAGATGAGTGTTTTGAAGGGAGTTCAGCACTCTTAACAGGTTTGGAGTACAGTGATATTGATGCACGTTTGAACAGCAATCATCAACGTGCTTATACAGATGCGTTTGATGGTAAAAAGAATGCACTCTATAAAGGTGGATTCTATAAATATAAAAGAGGCGAAGAGTTCCATGATTTCTCTCGACCAACCATTTCAGCAATGCAACAATCTTCTGTAACAGGAAGTAAAGAGGATTATGCAAAGGTAAAAGATTTGGTTGATAATAGAGATAAGAAGTTTATTCGTGATTTTTATCAACTTAATAGTGATAGAGAGCCAATATCTATTGATGAGGTTGAGCCAATCTCTGAAATTTTTAAACGTTTCTCAACTGCAGCGATGTCTATGGGTTCTATCTCACAAGAGGCTCATGAGACTTTGGCTGTAGCAATGAATAGAATTGGTGCAAAATCAAATTCAGGTGAGGGTGGAGAGCATCCATCCCGTTATGGAACAGAGAAGAACTCATCTATTAAACAGATTGCATCGGGTAGATTTGGCGTAACACCAGAGTACCTAAGAAGTGCAACAGAGCTTCAGATTAAAGTGGCTCAAGGTGCTAAACCAGGTGAGGGTGGACAGCTTCCAGGTAGTAAAGTTTCGCCACTGATTGCAGAGCTTAGATTTACCAAACCAGGTGTAACATTGATTTCTCCACCACCACACCATGACATCTACTCTATCGAAGATTTGGCTCAACTTATCTTTGATATGAAACAGATTAACCCAAAAGCCAGAGTTGCTGTGAAGTTGGTATCTACAGCAGGTGTTGGAACTATCGCAGCTGGTGTGGCAAAAGCGTATGCCGATAAGATTATTATCTCGGGTGCAGATGGTGGTACAGGGGCTGCTCCAATTGGCTCAATTCGATTTGCAGGTAACCCTTGGGAGCTTGGGCTTATTGAGGCACACAATGCACTGAAAGCGAACAATCTTAGAGGACAAGTAACACTTGAAACCGATGGTGGACTTAAAACAGGTTTAGATATTGTTAAAGCTGCTATTCTTGGAGCAGAAGAGTATGCATTTGGAACAGGTGCATTGGTACTTGTTGGTTGTATTATGCTTCGTATCTGTCATTTAAATACCTGTGGAGTTGGTGTTGCAACACAAGATAAGCATTTAAGAGAGAGATTTACAGGAAATGTTGATAAAGTTGTTAACTACTTTACTTTAATTGCTGAAGATATTAGAGAGATTCTAGCTAAGTTAGGTTACAAATCACTCGAAGAGATTATTGGTAAGAATGATTTATTAGAGGTTATTGATGATGAGTTCGCTAAGAAGTTTAATTTTGAAGAGCTTCTCTATAAATTAGATGGTGAGAATACATGTCAAGTTCCATTTAATGAGCCTTATGACCAAAATGAGTATGAGCAAGAGATTTTAAAAGAGTTGATACCAACCATTGAAAATCCATCAACACCAATTGTATTAAATAAAGAGATTTCTAACTTAAATAGAAGTTTTGCAACAAGAATATCTGGAGAAATTGCAGAGCGTTATGGAAATGCAGGGCTTCCTGATGGAACAATTACCCTTAATATGAAAGGTACAGCAGGTCAATCACTGGGTGCATTTATGTCAAAAGGTATAAATATCAATATTGATGGTGCAGGAAATGACTATATTGGTAAGGGTATGAATGGGGGTAATATTGTTATCTCTGCTGATAAAGCAGGAAGTGACTTCTCACTGGGTGGAAATACCTGTCTTTATGGAGCAACTGGTGGTAAACTCTATATTCATGGTCAAGTAGGAGAGCGTTTTGCTGTTAGAAATTCAGGTGCAACTGCTGTAGTTGAGGGAACAGGAGACCACCCTTGTGAGTATATGACAGGTGGAACAGTGGTTATTTTGGGCGAGACAGGAATTAACTTTGGTGCAGGTATGACAGGTGGTAAAGCATTTGTTTACGATAATCAAGGTGGTTTCTATGAAAAAGTGAACCAAGAGTTGGTTGAGCCATTAAGAATTCATACCGATGAGTGGGATACTGAAATGTTTGAGTTAAAAGCATTAATTAAAGACTATTTAGCAAAAACAGGAAGTAAACGTGCCAAATATATTTTAGAAAATTGGCGTTCAGAGGTTTGGAAATTCTGGATGGTTGCACCACGAGGGGTGAAACCAACAATCTTAGCAGATAAAAAAGGGGAGTAAAACTTCTCTTTTTTGAATCTTTTAAAAATGTGACTAATTCAAATAAACTTAGTCACTATTGATACCTATTATGGTATTATTCGATTAATAAAATAATCGGAGCGTATGAAATGAACTTTGCAAATCTTTTTTCTAGCATGTTAAGCAGTGAGACTACAAAGGATGAACGAAGCAGTTGGATAAAGTGTCCAAAATGTTTGGCACTTATGTATTATAAAGAGGTTGAATCGAAACATAATGTCTGCCCAAAATGTAACCATCACTTTAGAATCAATGCGAAAAAAAGAGAAAATGTTATCTGTGATGAGGGCAGTTTTGTAGAGCATGATGCCTCTTTGGCTCCGATTGACCCTTTAAAGTTTATTGATAAGAAATCTTATAAAAAACGTATTGATGAAGCCAAAGCAAAAACAGGTAAAACCTCTTCTGTTGTAAGTGGTGCTTGTACCATCAATGGTATTGATGCTGAATTGGTTATCTTTGATTTTTCATTTATGGGTGGAAGTTTAGGTTCTGTTGAGGGTGAAAAAATTGTTCGTTCAATTAATCGTGCAATTGAGAAGAAGTGTGGATTTATTATTGTTTCAGCTTCGGGTGGGGCAAGAATGCAAGAGAGTACATTTTCACTACTTCAAATGAGTAAAACCTCGGCTGCTCTAAATCGTCTTCATCTTCATGGTCTTCCATTTATCTCATTATTAACCGACCCAACAATGGGGGGAGTCTCTGCCTCTTTTGCTATGCTTGGTGATATTATTATTGCTGAACCAGGAGCATTAATTGGTTTTGCAGGGCAACGTGTTATTAAACAGACTGTAGGTGTGGATTTACCAGAAGGTTTTCAACGTTCAGAGTTTTTATTAGAGCATGGTCTTATTGATATGATTGTTGATAGAAACGATATGAAAAAGACCATTGGAGACCTTTTAAAACTTTTTGTAGAAGATAATCCAAAGATTCAAAGCTCTTAAAAATGATATATGCACTTTTAGACAAAGAGGCTCTCGTTAAACGAGGTCTCTCTTTGCAACAGCTCTCTTTAAAAATTCAAAACTTAAATATTCCTATTGCTCAGTATCGAAACAAGGTCGGTTCTATAGAAGAGAAACGCGAGGATTTATTGGAGATACGGCGTTACTATCAAGGTATATTGATTATTAACGATACAATTGAATTAATAGATTATGCAGATGGTCTTCATGTAGGACAAGAGGATATTCGAAAATACTCCAACGATTTAAGTCAGGCAGTGATGGATATTCGTCAAAAAATATCAAGCAAATTATTGGGACTCTCTACACATAATGAAAAAGAGATTTTAGAGGCAAACCAATTAGACTTGGATTATATTGGTCTGGGTGCATATAGAGGGACTCAGACTAAAAGTGAAGCCAAAGTATTGGGAGAAGAGGCACTTAGTTTGGCAAAAAGCTCTCTACATCCTGTAGGGCTTATAGGAGGTATTAAATTAACAGATACTTTTCCTCCTCAAATTACCTATCGGGTTATAGGAAGCGACCTTTATGAAAATTAATATCTATATTATCGACAAGAAATCAAAAGATAAACTTTATGCCCCTCTTATTGAACACTATACAAAAATAGCCAAGCCTTTTGCAAAAGTGGAGGTTTTTGAACTCTTTACCAAAGAGATTAATAAGGCACATGATATTTCCACAGAAGCTTCACAAAAAGCCTATACGCTAACATTAGAAAAACATCTATCTGGTGGTTATAATGTGGCACTTAACCCAGACAGCAAAGAGCTGGATAGTTTCGAGTTTTCAAATTTGTTTAAGGATAGAGGGGTTGTAAACTTCTTTATTGGCGGAGCTTATGGGCTTGAGAGCAGTTTTTTGAGACAATGTAATAAAGACATTTCTTTGGGTAAAATTACACTGTCACATAAACTGGCAAAAGTAGTATTGATGGAACAGATATTTAGGGGATTAACCATTCTAAATAACCATCCATACCATAAATAATTAGGAGAATATATCATGTTGAATGCAACAGAAATCAATTTTTTTAAAACAGCATTAGAAGCAAGAAAACAGAAAATAGAAAATAATTTAAACAGTACATCTAAAGAGATGAATGAGATGAGACGGAATGAACTCAAAGATGAGGGAGACCACGCTGCAATGTCACTAGAGACTGCAGTGGACAATGCAATTTTAGGGCAACAAGCCAAAGAATTAGCAGAAATTGAACTAGCTTTGGGTAAAATCAAAAAGAATCTTTATGGTATTTGTGAGATGTGTGAAGAAGAGATTAACATTGAGCGTTTAAAGGTTAAAAACTTTGCACGTTACTGTATTACCTGTAGAGAGGTTGTTGAAAAAGAACAACACTAAGTACACACAAAAAGGAGTGTTTATGCGTTTAGGTTTATATATTATAGCCTCTATAATATTAATGGCTATAGTAGGTATTTTTGTCTATATGATTCATCCTGAAAATTATACTTATAATGAGTTAGGTTTTCCTTTGGAACTTCCAATTGCTGTATGGATAGTGTTACCAATGTTGGCTTTGATGTTGGCTTCACTTTTACATATGCTATTTTATGGAACGAAGAACTTTTTTAAATTTAAAAAGTGGGAGAGCGACATTAATACTTTAGATGATGCTTTATATTGGGCATTATTACATGAACCTCAAGCACATAAATTTAATCTGCCTCAACTTAAGCAGACTGCTTCACTTCTCTCTGTTTCAAGCATTAAGGTTAATGGTAAAGTTGAAAATATATCAGAAAAATTAGGAGAAGCACTCTCGATAGTTTCAGCTATTGAGCGAGGAGAGTATGTTGATTTAAAAGCAAAAAAACTTTCACGTGTACTCTCTGCCAACAATCCTTTGGTGAAAAAGAATACATTAAACCGTTTAGAAGAAGATGAAAGTTTTGCTGAAGAGATTATTCAAGATAAACTCTCATATGATGAGGAACTCTTTAAAAAAGCTTTACATAGATTTGCAGAAACAACAACATTTACTCAAGCACAGAAATATCTTAACACATTTGACAAAGAGAGTTTTATGATACTTATTGGACGTGTAACAGATGAGGATGACTTGGGCTTAACCAAAGATATACTTGATAAATTTATTATTGAATTGGACTCTTCCTTGGCATGTGGAGATTATCTTCAGATGTCAACGTTGATGATGAAAAAAATGTCTCCAGCTGAAAATCTGTTACTCTGGAAAGAGTATCAATCAAAATATTCAAAAGCAGAGATTGCTTATCTCTATTTACTCTTTGAATATGAGATGATTGATAAAGCAGGAGATTATCTTCAAGAGCATGGCGAGGATGATTTTAAACGATTTAGAGCTTTATATGAATTAAAAAAAGAAGATAAAAAATATAAAATTACTGATTTGATGAATGTTCGTCATATCTGTGATGCTTAAATTTAATAAAAGGTAGAGCTGTTTTTTAATGCCAACACTTGATTTTTCTAAACCACTATTTGCCCTTGCCCCTTTGGCAGGGTTTACCGATTTACCTTTCCGTTCTGTTGTAAAAAAGTTTGGAGTTGATTTGACCGTTTCAGAGATGATTAGCTCCAATGCTTTGGCATTTAAAAGTAAAAAAACTTTTAAAATGTTAGAGAAAAATCCCCTTGAAACTCCTTATAGTATTCAGATTGCAGGTTCTGATAGTAAGATTATTCGTCAAGCTGTGGAGCTATTAAATGAGCGAGATGGTATTGATATTATAGATTTAAACTGTGGTTGTCCTGCACCAAAAGTAGTGAACAATTTACAAGGTTCTTCTCTATTAACTGATTTACCTAAAATGGCAGAGACGATAAAAACCATAAAAAAATATTCGAACAAAGAGTATACTTCTGTCAAGATGCGTTTGGGTTTTAATGAGAAAAATCATGTAGAGTTGGCAAAACTTTGTGAAGATAGTGGAGCAGATTATATCGCTGTTCATGGACGAACTAAAGCTGGAAAATATAAAGCCAAGGTTGATTATGATGCTATAAAAGAGATTGTAGATGCAGTTAATATTCCTGTCTTAGCCAATGGAGATATTACAACTCCAGAACAAGCCAAATGGGTTCTAGAGTATACAGGTGCATCAGGTGTGATGGTGGGTCGTGGAGCTATTGGTAAACCATGGATATTTCAATTGATGAAAAATTATCTAGAAGGAACAGGCAGTGCAGAGCTTACCTCTGCCTTGGTTCAAGAGGTAATTCTGGAACATTTTGACCAGATGGTTAACCATTATGGTACACATGGTGCAATTATTTTTAGAAAACATCTACATACCTATTCTAAAGCTGGGTATCAGGGTGCTTCAAAATTTAGAGACTTGGTTAATAGAATCGAAGATGTTTCAGAGATGCGAGAAGTAACCAAGATATTCTTTGCTCAAGAGATTTTATAATCTAGAAGAACTTCTCTATCTGTGATGCAGGTGCATACGTGAATAACCATGGTTCCTATCTGCTCTATCTCTAGGGTTTTGATTATCTCTCCCTCTGTGTCGATTCTGATGGTCTCTCTCTTGATTGTGGTGGTCTCTTCTGTAACCTTCTCTTCTATAATTTAGGTATGGATGCTCATAGTGTTGATGCTCTTCTATTGCATTATTTCGGTAAATATTTTCTCTAGATAGCTGGATTGCTCTATTGTTTTGGGAGTAATTTCTATGATTTTCATAGTAGTATCCATAGACTATTTGATTGGGGTCTCGGTAAGCATGTACTCTATTCCAATTATTTACAGAGTGATAGCGATAACGTCTGTGATGTCGATGAGATGGAGAAAAATAGCCTCTATGGTGCATTCTATCATAATGGGTATAGAGGTTATTATAGAGAAAAAAGATATTGTTATAGAAATATCCTTGATTATCATAATATCCATAATAATATCCCTCATCACTATAATATCCTTCTTGTTGATAGTTAAAGTTACGATACTCTTTTTCGTAACGATGGTCATCTTTTTTAAACTTTTTATTAGAGATATGAGTATTTGGTAGAGGTGGATTTTCTATATTTTTACTATAGCTTTTTACTATTTCTTTCTCTTTTTGTAGATGATTACTTGTAATTTCTGTTCCTAAATAGTTGTCTGCCATAAGTGAAGAGAGGAGAAATGAACCAATTATTCCAAACTTTTTCATTTTAATATCCTTAATTTAAATATTATATTTTAACATAAATCTATAGTAGTTTAAATTTGTGTAGAAATAGAGAGAGGCTACTTTTAGACATTGTTTGTCAAGTTGATTGGTTATAATCTTAAAAAAATAGGTTATAAAGATGATAAAACTACTACACTGGTTTCAAACCAATTACCCTGAACTTAAAGAGGCTCTTTTAAATACGCATCATAATTTTGATAATAATGATACCAATCCTTATCATATAGAAGGAGACTGTTGGAGCCATACCATGATGGTCTGTAAAATAGCACAATTGAAAAAATATGAGAGGGTAGTACAGGTCTCTGCTCTGCTTCATGATATAGGCAAACCCCAATCACGAAGAATTGACCCAAAAAGAGGATATGTGATGTTTTGGGGGCATGAGGAGATTTCTGCAAAAATGGCAGAACCTTTGGTTAAAGATTTAATTCAAAGAGAGATGTTAACTCCAAATGAAGCTGATGAGGTTTTGACACTCATTGCCCTACATGGAGAGATTTATAAAGATAGAGCAAGGGTAGAGGAGTACTTAAAAGATAAATTAACTTGGTTACAGCATCTTTTAGAGCTGAGTGAGTGTGACGATTTAGGCAGATTTTCGCCAACTATGCGAGAGTTTTAATTAAAATTATTAATAAGGAAAGAAATGAGATACCACCACATCCAAGTAAAAATCAACACAAACCACCAACCCTCCTACTTTATAGGCTCAATGATTCGTGGAGCAATGGGATACGCCCTAAAAAAAGTAACATGTATCAACCCAAGCTACAAATGTAATGGCTGTTTTGCCCAAACCTCATGCCTCTACTATCAATTTTATGAAAAACCAAACAGTTTTCACAACTACCGTTTCGAGATAGAGCTTGGAAGTGGTAAATTCGATTTTGGACTCTATCTATTTAATGATGCGTGTGATAGCTTACCTTATGTTTTAAGTGCCTTACAATTAACCCTAAGCCAAAATGGTCTGACTAAAAACAATTACAAATTCCACAACCTAACCATAAGCGTAAACCAACAAGTAATTTTTGACGGAAAAGAGTTTAAAAGTTTAGATATTTTACCA
>Ga0256828_1002229_pt1 | contig 11665 bp, 11 predicted proteins | sample CV88metaG_FD_185993 | JGI IMG/M metagenome (GOLD analysis project Ga0256828, IMG submission 185993) | Hydrothermal vent microbial communities from East Pacific Rise, Pacific Ocean - CV88 | ecosystem: Environmental > Aquatic > Marine > Hydrothermal vents | place: Pacific Ocean: East Pacific Rise... | reverse complement strand
GTTGTAACTGCTGTAAGAGATGGTAGAGATGCAGCCAAAGCTATGGTGGAGATGCTTACAAAATAATGCAAGATTTCATCCAAGCTACTATCAAAGCCAACGAAGAGATATATCATCATATCAAAGACGGTATATCTGATGAACTCTTTGTTGAGACAACTGTAGGTGCTGGTGGAGATATCAGTAGTAGGCTTGACTTGTTAGCTGAAGAGATATTTGTCAAACACTTAGGTACTTTTGGAGTTATAGAGTCTGAAGAGAGTGGTATGATAGGTAAAGGAGATGCTCATATCATACTAGATCCCATAGATGGCTCATCCAATGCACTAAGTGGATTTCCATACTTTGGTACATCTGTAGCTTTGATAGATAGTAGTGGTTTACTAAGATATGCTATAGTTTGTAATCTTGTAAATGGTGATATATTTATCAAAGAAGCAAACAAAGAGTTACTTCAAGGTAAGCTTTTTTCAAAAGATTTTATAAAACCCAAAGAGATATCTAACTCAAAGATAGGACTTTTTGAAAAAGCTTATGCCAATGCACCTTTAACAGCCCTTTTGGATCAAGAAAATCTTAAATTCAGAGCGCCAGGTGCGATAGCATTGTCTTTGGCTTATGCTAGAAGTGTAGAATTTGTACTTTTTATGGGGGCGTTTCGTATCTATGATTTTGCTGCTGGTTTGGCACTTTGTGAGGGTCTTGAAGTGATAGTTGAGCAAGATTATGTTATAGTATCAAAAGATAAAGATATAGCCAACAAAATTGAAGAGCTTATAAAACTAACAAAAACAGGAGTAGAGGATGTTTAGTAGTATTTTTGGCAAAAAAAGCACAAAAGAGGAGACTCCAAACCAATGGATTAAGTGTCCAAAATGTGCTGCTTTGATGTTTTATAAAGAGGTAGAAGCCAAACACAATGTATGTCCAAAGTGTGGACATCACTTTCGTATAAGTGCAGATAAAAGAGTAGAGATTATAGCTGATGAAGGAAGTTTTGTAGAGCATGATGCTTCACTTGCACCGATAGATCCACTAAAATTCTCAGATAAAAAATCATATAAAAAGAGACTAGAAGAGGCTAAAGCTAAAACAGGAAAGACATCTTCTGTAGTAAGTGGTAGTTGTACGATAGGTGGAAATCCAGCTGAGCTTGTAGTGTTTGATTTTGCTTTCATGGGTGGAAGTTTGGGTTCAGTTGAGGGTGAGAAGATAGTAAGAGCTGTCAATCGTGCCATAGAGAACAACTCAGCAGTTATCATAGTATCAGCTAGTGGTGGAGCTAGAATGCAAGAGAGTACATACTCACTGCTTCAGATGAGTAAAACTTCAGCAGCACTCAAAAGACTTAGTGATAAAGGATTGCCTTATATCTCACTTCTGACTGACCCTACATTTGGTGGTGTTTCTGCTTCATTTGCATTTTTAGGTGATATCATTATGGCTGAACCAGGTGCTTTGATAGGTTTTGCAGGAGCTAGAGTTATCAAACAAACTGTTGGTGTGGACTTGCCTGAAGGTTTCCAACGCTCAGAGTTTTTGCTAGAACATGGACTTATAGATATGATAGTACCTCGTGGTGATATACATCATACTTTGGCTGATTTGTTAACTCTTTTTTCAAAAGATAAAAGTGTAGCATAGGTAATATATAAGTATGTATATATTGTTATAATCCCAAATAATTTTTTGGGATTTTGGAGTATTTATGTCATTAAAAAATGAATTTTTTACTAAAACTACTGTATATATAGTTGCTTTTGTATCTTTAGCAATATTATATTTTTCTATATCAACCAATCAAACTATATTTATCCTTAGTATAGTCAATATAGTATTTATTTTGATATGGTTGTATATCTATAATAAAGACTTAAAAAAGAAATTTATTATTAACTCTTTATATGATACACAAACTAAATTATATAATAGACAATATTTTTTAGCTGAACTTACAACAACCCATGAAAGAGCTATGAGGTATGGTTCAGCTTTATCTTTGATGATGATTACCATAAAAAATATAAATGATTTTTCAAAAAAAGAACAATTAGTCATTCTAAAAGAGATAGGTATAGCACTTTTAAAGCATACTAGACAAAGTGATATTGTATGTAGGTATGATGATGACAAGATAGCCATACTTTTACCTATGACTGATTATCTTCATGCATCTATTGCTAAGGATAGGTTAAAAAATAACTTATTGACTTTAACAATAGATAATGTAGATAAAAAACTAGATCTTGTATTTACAGCTATAGAGTGTCAAGAAGATGAAACAGCTGATGAGTTTTTAGTTAGATGTATAGAAAAAGATATCATAGAAGAAGATTGAGTAATACTATAATCTTCTTTTAAACTCTTCATATCCAAACTCTTTGACTATATCTATAGAATCATCTAATCTTTTTATCGCTATAGATGGTAGTTTGATACCGTTGAATGTAGTGGCTTTTACCATTGTATAGTGAATCTGATCTTCAAATACAATCTTATCTCCTATCTTTAAAGGAGTATCAAAACTATAATCTCCCATGATATCACCAGCTAGACAAGTATTTCCTGCAAGTTGGTATGTGTATGGTTTGATACCTGCTTCACTTGCACCCTCTACATCTGCACGATAAGGCATTATGATAGTATCAGGCATATGTGCTTCAGCTGAACTGTCAAGTATAGCTATATCCATACCATTGTGTACTATATCAAGTACTGAAGTTACAAGTACACCAGTTCGCCAACCTACAGCTTCTCCTGGTTCAAGATAAACTTCTACATTATATTTGGATTTGAAATTTGTTATGATTTTGATAAGTTTTTCTATATTATATCCATCTTTGGTGATATGATGACCACCTCCAAAGTTTATCCACTTCATTTGAGGTATATACTCTTTGAATTTTGCTTCAAAGTTCTCAACTACATCTTCTAACTCTTCGCTACCTTGTTCACATAGTGCATGAAAATGAAGTCCCTCTATACCATCTAATTTTGAGATATCAAAGTTTTGGAGTGTTGTACCCAGTCTGGAGTTTGCACCACAAGGATTATATATCTCTTTTGGAGAGCATGAAAACTCAGGGTTTACTCTCAAACCCAAAGATATATTTGGGTTTAACTCTTTTGCTACTTGATTATATCTCTGATATTGAGCTACTGAGTTAAATACCAAATGATTTGAGATAGTTGCTATCTGCTTTAAATCTTCTTCTTTAAAAGCAGGAGAGTATGTATGTACCTCTTTTTTGAACTCCTCTTTTGCAAGTAGTGCTTCATGTAATCCACTAGCACAACATCCATCAAGATACTCAGATATCAAATCAAAACTTTGATACAGAGCATACCCTTTTAAAGCTAGAAGTATTTTAACACCACTTTTATCTTTGATATATTTAAATAACTTTAGATTTTTAAGTAGCTTTTTTTCTTCTAATAACCAGTAAGGTGTTGATAATTTGTCTATTTTTTTACTATTCATAGTAAAATTATATCAATAAATTATAAAAAGTATTGTTTCCTAAACTCTTTAGTGATATAATCTTCTATCCAATGGAGTTAATGGAGAAAAATATGCAACTTAGAGAAAATGATTTTAAAAAAGGCAATATCAGATTTACAGGTGATGATATAGCACTTGCAGCTACTATGTTAGATAAGATATCTACTACTATGGATATTATATATTATCTTATGGGTAGAGGAGAAGAGAGGGCATTTGTTATTATGCTTATGTCTGCTAAAAATGTTGATTTGGATGAACTTCTAAGACACGAAAAGAGAAATACCGATATACTTTTTGAGATAGACAAAGAAAAGTCTATTTATACTATCATCTGTCAAGATACCAAAGTAGATGGTGGATATAGATTTGCTGAGAGGATTATGAGAAAAGTTATCGAAAAAAATGCTACAGATATATATCTGACAGAACTTGAAGTAAGAACTACAAGATATGATGTTAAATATATCATTTTTAAAGTTTTAGAAACATTTTTGAAGATACAGCTTGATGGTAAAGAAAAAGAGATTGTTTATAACTCATTGACTTAGCTTTAAGCCTTATAAAAGCAATATTAGAGTAAAATCGCGACCAAAATACGCTTGTTGAATTGACAGGCAATATACCAGAAGGATGATTTAAGATGAAAAGAACATACCAACCACACAATACACCAAGAAAAAGAACTCATGGTTTCAGAACTAGAATGAAGAGCAAAAATGGTAGAAAAGTGATCTCTGCTAGAAGAGCTAAGGGTAGAAAAAGATTAGCAGTATAATCTGTTAGGTTGCTATCATTAGTAAGATAAAGCACTTCACCCGATTGAAAACCAATCGGGAGTTCAACACTATCTATAAACAAGCCACAAAAAGTTGGCATACTCCATATTTTGTAATATTTTTTAAAAAATCAGACTCTTATCAAGTAGCATTTGTTGCTAGTAAAAAGATAGGAAATGCAGTTTCTCGTAACAGAGCCAAAAGACTACTTAGGGCAAACTTTATCTCTATATGTGATGAGTTGAGTGAAGGCTCATATATATTTGTAGCAAAGAAGGCGATTTTGGATGAAGATTTTACAAAAATACACAAAACATTTAAGTATGCACTCAAAAAAGTATCAGCATTAAAACAGATTTAACACATTTAAGACTATACTAACACATTTAAATTACTACAAAATTATTACAGAGGTATTACATTGGAACAACAAGATTTAAACAAACGACTTATAATGGCATTTGTCCTTTCATTTTTGGTTTTTGTAGGTTATAGTTACCTTTTTACAAAAGCACCACAAAATGAGACAGCAAAACAAGCTCTTGAACAGACAAACAGTTCATCTCCTAAAGCTCCTACTATCAAAAGTGATGACAAATCAACACCACAAGGTGTAACAGCATCCAAAAATACACCTACAAGTAGTAACAGTGATGTACTTTTGAGTGTTCACTCTCATAGTTACAAAATCACTATAGACTCTTTGGGTAGGATAGCTCAATATGAACTTTTGGAAGATAAATATAAAACAAAAGATGGTAAAGACTTACAAATACTTGGTAAAAATGAGACTAAACCTTTAGAGGTTAGATTTACTGATACCAAGATAAATGATGAAGCATTTAAAACACCTTATATATATGAAGGTAGTTCAAATGTAGATGTAACAAATGGTGCAAAGACTATCACATTAACTCAAAAGCTTTCATCTGTAACTATCACAAAAACAATCACTATCCAACCAAATGGTGCATATAGTTTAGATGTTAAGACATCTTCTCCTGTGGCATACTTTATCACACCAGGACACAGACCTATGGCAGATAGTTCAAGATATATGCTTGTTCGTGGTGTATTGATTAAAACAAAAGATGGTGTTATCAAAACTATTGAAGATAAAAAAGCTAAAGGTGATGAAGTATTTAAAGGTGCTACTATAGCTTCAGCATTTGATAGATATGTAGCTACTATATTTTATAACTTTAAAGATGGTATGAATGTATCTATACTCAAAGTTGAAAATGATAATCCTTTGATATTTGTAGAAGGTAAACCAAATCTTCACCTTGGTGGGTATATAGGTCCAAAAGAACACAATATCCTAGCAGCGATAGATCCTAAACTAACAGATGTGATAGAGTTTGGATGGTTTACATTCCTTTCAAAACCATTTTTCCATATACTTTTGGCTATACATAATGCTATAGGTAACTGGGGATGGGCTATTATACTCTTTACACTGTTAGTTAAGTTAGTACTTTTCCCATTATCATACAAAGGTATGATGTCTATGCAAAAACTAAAAGATTTGGCACCTAAGATGAAAGATCTTAAAGAGAAGTATAAAGATGATCCAGCCAAAATGAATATGAAAATGATGGAAATGTATAAAAAACATGGGGTTAATCCTATGGGTGGATGTTTGCCTATGCTTTTACAAATCCCTGTATTTTTTGCTCTTTATCGTGTACTTTTAAATGCTGATGAGCTTCAAGGTGCAGCTTGGATACATGGATGGATAGATAACCTAGCAGTTGCTGATCCATACTATATATTGCCTATCTTGATGGGTGCATCTATGTGGTTCCAACAGCGTATCACACCAAACAACTTTACAGATCCTATGCAAGAGAAAATCTTCAAATGGTTCCCTGTAGGAATGGCTTTGATGTTTATCATTATGCCTTTCCCTTCAGGACTTGTATTATATTGGGTAACAAACAACCTCTTTACAATAGGTCAACAATATGTTATAAATAAAGCGTATGCCAAACATAAAGAGGCAGCAAAACACAATAAAGGATAGTCTTATGAAAAAGGTTGAAGCCGATACTCTTGAAGAAGCGTATCAAAAAGCTGCGACACTCCTTGAATGCTCTATTACTGAGTTGCAATATGAAGTTATCCAGTATCCATCTCGTGGGATACTGGGACTTTTGAAGAAAAAAGCTATCATTGTAGCATCTTGCAAAACAAAATCTATCCCTAAAGATTCTATAAAAGAACAAAACAAAGAAGATACAAAAGAATTATCTATACAAGAAGAAGTAGCTAAAGAGATAGTAGACAGCATACAAGAAGATGATACTATCAAACAAAAATTATCAAATATAGATGATATCAAAGTTAAAAATGATGTTATTTTAGATAATTTTTTCTCTTCTGATACACAAGAAGAAAGTGATACAACACAAGATAGTGAAATCCAAATCAATAAAGAGTTATCAACTCTCATAGAAAAAGAGTTAAAAGATTTGATAGAAGTATCTTGTTTTGATATAGATGTTGTAGAGGTTGATGTAGTAGATAATATAGCTTATATATTTATGGATGGAGAAGATGCAGCACTTCTTATAGGTAAAGAAGGGTATAGATATAATGCTCTTTCATATATGATTTTTAACTGGCTTAACTCCAAGTATGATTTGTATATCAAGCTTGAAATTGCAGAGTTCATATCATCACAAAGAGAGATGATCAAAAACTATATCAAGCCAGTGATAGAACAGGTATATAGTGAAGGTAGAGCCAAAACAAGATTTTTGGATGGTATATTGGTACAACTAGCTCTTGAAGAACTTAGAGATGAATTTCCAAATAAATATGTAGCTATCAAGACAGCCAAAAATGGTAAAAGATTTGTAGTTATCAATGACTTTAACAGTACAAAGCCAAATGCATAATACTATAACAGCCATAGCAACAGCTTCAGGAGTAGCATCTATCTCTATCATTAGAGTGAGTGGAGATGGTGCTTACTCTATAGCTCAAAAGATAACCAAACTTGATAAACTAACTCCTAGATATGCTCATTTGAGTTCTGTATATAACAAAGATGATGAACTTATAGACCAAGCTATAGTGATATATTTTAAATCCCCATATAGTTTTACTGGAGAAGATATCGTAGAGTTTCAATGTCATGGTGGTTTGATAGTAGCTCAAGAGATATTAGACAGTGTACTCTCTTGTGGTGCGAGACTGGCTGAACCTGGAGAGTTTAGTAAAAGAGCATTTTTAAATGGCAAGATAGACTTAACAGAGGCTGAGGCTATCAGTAAGCTTATAGAAGCCAAAAGCAGTGATGCGGCAAAGATTTTGGCAAAACAGCTCAAAGGTGAGCTTAAAGAGTTTGTAGATAGTAGCAGAGAAGCTTTACTTAAAGCTATGGCATACTCTGAAGTTATGATAGACTATGCCGAAGAGGATATCCCTAGTGATGTACTTGAAAACATATCCAAGCAGTTAGATACACTTATAGAAAAGATAGACAATCTAGTAGATGCAAGCTATAGAAGAAGAGGGCTTATAGAAGGTTTCAAAGTAGCTATCATAGGTAAGCCAAATGTAGGTAAAAGTTCACTGCTTAATGCACTTTTATCATATGATAGAGCAATAGTCAGTGATATAGCAGGAACTACTAGAGATACTATAGAAGAGCAGATTCGTATAGGCTCTCACATCATTAGACTTGTAGATACAGCAGGGATTAGAGAGTCAAATGATACTATAGAAAAGATAGGTATCCAAAAATCTCTGGAGTCATTAGAACAATCAGACATCATCATCGCACTTTTTGATGCTTCAAGAGAGTTTGACAGTGAGGATGAAAATATCTTGCAAATGTTACAAGAAACAAAAGATAAGCATATCATAGTAGCTCTCAATAAATGTGATTTGCCAAAAATCATAGATATTTCCAAACTTCAAGAGTATAATCCTATAGAAGTAAGTGCCAAAAGAGGTTTTAAAGAACTTACTAAGAAGTTGGAAGATATACTAGATAGTATAGGTGAGGGTGATGAGATGATGTTAGTATCTGCTAGACAGATAGAAGCTGTCAACAAAGCAAAAGAGGCTTTAGTGCTAGCAAAAGAGCCATTGATGAATGAAGAGTTAGAATTTTTCTCTTATCATATACAAGATGCTTTGCAAGCACTATCATCTATCTCAAAACCTTATAACAATGAAGAGATTTTAGATAAAATGTTTGGTGAATTTTGTTTAGGGAAATAGATGGATTTTAAAAGTGATGATATAGAGCTTTATGCTATTGTTTTACTTATGATATTTTTATGGTGGTTTATCAAAAATACGATTAAGTTTTATCATGGAGAGAAAAAAAGAGTAAAACATTTACATAGATTTGCAAAAGATGGTGAAGTAGAGTCACAAGTGGAGTTAGGAGAACATTATCAAAAAGGTAAAGTTGTCAAAAAAAGTTGTGACAGAGCAGCATATTGGTATAATCGTGCAGCACTCAGTGGTGATGATGAAGCCAAAGGGTATTTAGAAAAGTTTATGCAAAAAAGAAAAGGTAAGAAAAAATGTTGAAAATGTTAAAAACTATAGGAATTTTATCTATATCTTTAGTTTTGATAGGTTGTGTACCTAGAGAAGTTTCTATACCAGATAACAGTACTCATAAAAGCAACTTTGTAAATGCTGATGATAACTCTTGGGCAGAGCAGACAAATGTAGATGAAGAAGAAAATATAGACATATCAGATATAGACCAAGAGATACAACAAACAGATATGACTACTCTGGCTCAAAGTCAGGATGTCGTACCTAGGATACCATTTCCTACAGATGAGTATGCTAGGTTGGCAAAGCAGGGTAAAGCTACAGTAAAAGGTCAGATATATCTTATAGATTTATATGGACAAAGAGTATATGGTAAAAATACAAGATTGTATCTAAATCCTGTGACAAGCTACTCAAATCAATGGTTCAAAGAAAGCTATATCAAAGGACACAAGATGCAAGAGGCTGATTCAAGACTGTTTAACTATCTTAGATTTACAGCTAGTGACAGTGAAGGTAATTTTGCATTTTATGAAGTACCAAGTGGAAGTTACTATTTGATTGGTACAGTACAGTGTGGAAGCGAATGTGGATTTGATACACTCAAAAGTATAAGAGTAGCTACCAAAGTAACAGTTAATGGCAATCAGGTTTTGGAAAAAGATTTATATAGACAGATTACGATGGAATAAAAAGAGACTTTTTATAGGTAGTAGTGAATAAGTAGTAAGTAGGAGTTTCAAAATTTATACATAAATGGTGCATTAAAATGCACCCTACGACAAGGCTTTCAGCTTTTGGCTTTGTGCTTTTAGCTACCAGTAAAGCTGGTAAAAGGCTCTTTGCTTCAAGCTCTAAGCTGCTATATAAGCTTCTTCTAACTTTTTATATAGCTCTTGTGGTGTTATATCAGGATTTTGTTCTAGTATGCTTTGCATAGCTACATTATCTTCTTTACCATCCCATACTTTTATATATGTACCTTCTTTGTATCCATGGTCTTGCCTGAACTGATTTAGGATGTTTTTTCCTATGTATAGTTTGTACAGAGTATCAAGATTTAGTGATGATTGCATAGCAACAGAGAAAAATCTCTCGATGATAGTTGTGGTACTCTCACCACAAAACAGAGCCTTGATAAGCTCTTCTACACACTCTATCTGTTCATAGTTATCTTTTGTAGTTGGAGTGATAGGCTTTGTAAACTCTTCATAGTTTGATACTTGTGTTATATCTTGGGCTAGTTTCTCTATACTTCCAAGATTGTTGTTTTTGTACTCTTGAAGAGCTAGTGACATCACAAAGTGCCATATGTCCACACTTTCTATCTTGATGTTTTCAAAATCAGGCGAAGCATCTATACTTTTCCAGTGTTTCCAAGGATAACTCTCTATAAGCTCTGCACACTCTAAGTAGGCACATCTTTTCCAGTCTATGATTTTGCCGTTTTTTGTAACTCCATTTTCCCATCCAAGTCCATTGGTATTGTCATTTAGTTGTTGTTGGAGTTGTAACATTTGTAGTATCTGATTCATCATTATCTCCCAAATTTATTGGGGTATTTTACCTATTCATCACTTTATTAGCACTTTTTTTGTAAAATATAGCACTTATTTTATCTACAAAAAGGACAGATGATATGTCACAACCTATAGAAAATCTTGACGAAGTTCTAAAAAGTCACAAACTTAGCAAAGAGGAGTATGAAGATATCATTCGCATACTAGATGGTCGCCATCCAAATATCGTAGAGATTGGTATCTTTTCAGCTATGTGGAGTGAACACTGCTCATACAAATCAAGCAAAAAATACCTAAATGGTTTCCCTACAAAAGCTCCGTGGGTTATCCAAGGTCCAGGGGAAAATGCTGGTGTTATAGATATCGGTGATGGTATGGCAGCTGTATTTAAGATGGAGAGCCATAACCACCCTTCATATATAGAGCCGTTCCAAGGGGCAGCTACTGGTGTAGGTGGAATCCTAAGAGATATATTTACTATGGGTGCTAGACCTGTTGCAAATCTCAATGCTTTGAGATTTGGTAGAGTTAGAGGAGATGATGAGACAGCTAAGTACCAAAGACACTTGGTTCGTGGTGTAGTTGATGGGATTGGAAGCTATGGTAACTGTATGGGTGTTCCTACTATCGGTGGAGAGGTTAGCTTTGATGAGAGTTACAACGGAAACATCCTTGTCAATGCCTTCTCACTAGGACTTGTAAAATCAGATGAGATTTTCTTGGGTGTTGCTTCAGGGATCGGTAACCCTGTGATGTATGTAGGTAGTAAAACAGGTCGTGATGGGCTTGGTGGTGCTGTTATGAGTAGTGACAGTTTCACAGAAGAGTCAAAATCACTTAGACCTACTGTTCAAGTAGGAGATCCATTTACAGAGAAGCTACTGCTTGAAGCTTGTTTGGAACTGTTCCAGCACGACTATATAGTAGGTATCCAAGATATGGGTGCAGCAGGACTTACAAGCTCTAGCTTTGAGATGGCAGGTAAAACCGGTGCTGGACTTAGAATGGATTTGGATAAAGTACCAGCTAGAGAAGAGGGTATGACTCCTTATGACTTTATGCTAAGTGAATCTCAAGAGAGAATGCTTATCTGTGCTAAACAAGGTTGTGAAGATAAAATCATCGAGATATTTGAAAAGTGGGGACTTGATGTTGCAGTTATCGGTGAAGTAACTGATACTGGTCGTATGGAGCTTTACTGGCATAATGAGAAGTGTGCTGATATGCCTATAGCACCTGTTAGTGAAGAGGCACCTATACTAGATAGACCTACAACTAGACCAGCTTATCTTGATGAAGTAAATGCTAAGAGTGTAGATGACTTTGAGCCTGTAGAT
>Ga0256828_1002228_pt1 | contig 11667 bp, 11 predicted proteins | sample CV88metaG_FD_185993 | JGI IMG/M metagenome (GOLD analysis project Ga0256828, IMG submission 185993) | Hydrothermal vent microbial communities from East Pacific Rise, Pacific Ocean - CV88 | ecosystem: Environmental > Aquatic > Marine > Hydrothermal vents | place: Pacific Ocean: East Pacific Rise... | reverse complement strand
CCAAAGGTGTAGAAGGGAGTAGATGAGAGAAGAGCCATGTCCACCAGAAAATACCAAACGGTCACGGTTGAGCCATTTTGGGTTTTTTGGGTTGTGGCTAAGTTTTTCAGAAAGTACCACAGCGATGTCAGCAAGCCCCATTGGTGCACCTGGGTGTCCTGAGTTTGCCTGTTGTACCATATCTGCTGCTAAAAATCGGATGGTGTTTGCCATCTTTCTACGCATTTTGTTTTGCTCTGTCATTACTGCCATAGTCTATCCTTTAATTGTGTCTGTGTAAGTATTTTGTCATTAGGGGTTGTAAAGCGTGTTGCAGCTTCAGCTCAAACGTCTCAAATCGGTTTTGTAAATCTTTTGCCAAGGCATCTGCCTCTTGGATCGTTTTTTCTAACCCTAAAAGATTGACAAAGCTATTTTTGTCGCCATCGTTTCCTGTGGTTTTACCTGCTTCTTCTTCACTCTGTGTCTCATCTATGATGTCATCTTGTATCTGAAAGAGTAGTCCCAAATCGATACCAAAGTCGTAAAGGGCTTTTTGTGTAGAGGCATCAAGCCCTACTATGACTGCTCCCATCTGCAATGAAGCTGCGATGAGCTTGGCTGTTTTGTTGGTATGAAGTACCTTAATCTGCTCAATATCTAAAGGCTTGTTTTCAAAGTAACAATCAATCGCTTGTCCTAGAACCATCCCTTGCCCTCCACCATTTTGCGCAAGAAGTGTAATGAGTTTTATCTTTACATCTTCACGTAAAGGTGCCTTAGCAATGTAGGCAAAGGCATCGGTATTGAGGGCATCTCCAGCCAAGATAGCTGTCACCTCATCGTAACGTTTATGGAGGGTTTGGTGTCCACGACGCAAATCGGCATTGTCCATCGCAGGAAGGTCATCGTGAATGAGTGAGTAGGTGTGAAACATCTCTAGTGCCATCGCTACAGGCAATGCTCCATTATAGAGCATCGGTTCATAGGCATCTACAATGCTCAGAAGCAACATCGGTCTAAAACGCTTACCTCCAGCAAGAAGCATTACCCCCAACGCATCTTCATAGATGGGGTGAAAGCTTGGTGCTTGTGGAAGATTTTTAGAAAGATAGGTTTCAAACCGTTGCATAGTGTTCCTCTGAGATAAATTGCTAAAATTATACCTTATTTCGATAAAATACTTCTATGAAAAACGCACAAAAAAGAACAATCATACTTTGGATGAAACGATTTATAGGCATTTTAGCCATCGCCCTTTGGGGATTTGCCATCTTTAGCATCTCACAATCACCTGCCCCCTTTGCAGAGCAAGCCCCCTACTGTATGGGAAGTACCATGCTCATCTTTGGGCTACTCTCTATGGCATTTAAGGGGTTGGAGTATTGGGGAAAAGATTTATAATGGTGTTGTAGGGGTACAACACCCTACACTACACCTTACACTTTTTAGCAATAAACGCAATCTGCTCATCTAGACTAAGCTTCTCCACATCTACCACCACATCGGCTAACGCTTTGTAGGCTTTTTTACGCTCTTTGTAGAGTGCCTTTGCCTTTTTCTCATCGGCAAAGAGTGGGCGTTTGGCAAGTTTTTGTTTGCTGTTTTTTGCAGATTTGAGACGGTTGTGTATCCACTCAAACGACGCATCAAGCAAGACTACGGTACCAAGCTTTTTAAGGTTGTTGACCTTGTAAAACCCTCCTCCACACGAGATGAGTGTGCCTGAGACGCACTTCTCTATCCAGTTGGCTGTGAGTTGCTCTTGCTCTCTAAAGTAGGCTTCGCCTTTTTTTTCAAAGATCTTCTTTACCTCTTTGTTCTCTTTAGACTCTATGAGATCATCGGTATCTATGATGTAAGTACCATACTTCTTGGTAAATGCCCGTGCTGTTGTCCCTTTACCTACACCCATAAAGCCAATAATAATAATATTTTTCTTCATTTCTCTATTCCATTGCTATTTTAGTGTGGCTATTATAGCCAATAATCCTACAAAAGTTTACACTTTTATCTTTTGCCACTCCCCTTTTTTAAAGGTGAGCCAAAGCCATATTGCTTTGACAAACGTATCGGAAATCATAGCAATATAGACCAATACAATAGAGTGAAAATACCATGAGAGTACAAAGGCTGGGACAATCCGTACTACCCATAGAGAGATAAGATTTATTTTGAGTGTTCTTCTGCTGTCTCCTGCCCCACGCAATGCTCCTGAGAGTACAAAGTTAAATGCCAAAGGAATTTGAGAGAGCCCTACAATACGCAAGTAGAGACTCGCCTCTTGAATGGTCTGTGCATCATTGGTAAAGAGCCACACAATCTTCTCTGGCATAAAGACCATAAAAAACGAGAGAAAAAACATGAGCCCTACGGTGTACTTGAGTACGAGCATCACATCCTCTCTGGCTTGTTCTGGTTTTTTCGCACCTAACCCCTGCCCCATGAGAGCCATCGCGGCTATGGTAAACCCAATACCGGGCATAAAGGCTAGCCCCTCTACCCTAAGCCCTATCTGATAGCCTGCTAACACTTGGGTACCATAGTGGGCAATAATAATTGTAAAGAGCATAAAACTTCCAAAGGTTAATGCCCTCTCAAAAGAGGCTGGAAGCCCTACTTTTAAGGCACGCTTTAAAAGCGACTTGGAGTAGTGCCATGAAGGGGCATAGGGCATCTTTTTTTTGAGGTAGAGCCATAAGTAGAGACAAAACTCTAAACCATTTACAATCACTGTTCCCACAGCAGCCCCCATGACACCTAGTTGTGGAAACCCAAAATGACCAAAAATAAAGAGGTAGTTGAGCAGCACATTTAAGACAATAGAGAGTAGCTTAATACGCATAGGAGTTTTGGTGTCACCTGAGGCATTCAGGGCTGTCACAAAAACAAGTTTAATAAAGATAAAGGGCATCATCAATGTTAAAACTTGTACATAAGACTCCCCTAGGGCTACAACCTCTGGTGCTGTACCAAACCAACGGTAGATATGGGAAGCCCCAAAGTACCACACTACCATCATAGGCAAAGAGAGGAAAAACGCAAAACGCAACAGTGTCGCAAGCCCCGTTGAAGCCCTTGTCATCTGCTTCGCCCCTACAAAACGAGAAAGAAGTGCCGATGTACCTACATGAAGCAGCGTTAAAAGAGCAAAAACAAACATCAGTGACTGCAACCCTAGCCCCACAGCAGCCACAGCAAACGCAGAGAGCCTTCCTACCATAATGAGGTCCGTTACCACCTGTAGCATATCTAAAAGCGAGTTAATCGCAGCAGGGATAGAGAGCTTTAAAATCTTCTGATGTTTAGGAGGAAAGTAGGACAATAGCATCTAGGAAGAGACCTTGTCAACATAGAGATAGAGCAGCACAATAAAGACCGAAGCCATAGAGATACTCCACACTGTGGCACGAAGCATACCTCCTGAGAGAAACATCTTCTTATAGTGTTGTAAAAAGAGCCAAAAGAGTAAGGGAGAGACAAAAACTGGCAAGTAGGCAATACTTGTCACATACCCTAATGCAATACTATATTGCACAGCCACAAAAGAGGTATAGACAATTACTAGCACAATAAGCAGTAGCAAGAGTTGTACTCCACGAAACAGCAGATAGGCTCCTTGCCTATTGACACCATCATCATAATAAGACATTTTACTCCCCCAATACCATTTCAATCGCTTCAACCAACGCCTCTTTCTCTATGGTACGAATCTGCTGGTCATACGCTTCAAAACTTAACCCCTCTTTGAGAAGGGTTTTTTGAAGGATTATCTCTCCTCCATCAAGCTCTGAACTCACATAATGCACACTCACCCCACCCTCAGCATGGCTATCTTCATAGCTTCGCTCAATGGCATGAAGCCCTTTGTGCCTAGGAAGCAATGAGGGGTGAAGGTTAATCGCTTGAATGGTATCGGTAAATACTGGGGTTAAAATACGCATAAACCCAGCAAGTACTGTTAAGTCTGGGGCATACGCATGGAGAAGGTCTACCACTTTGGCATCATACGCTTCACGACTCTCAAACGCTTTAGGCTCTACTACTTCAAAAGGAATACCATACTCCTGTGCAATCGCGATACCCCCTGCTTGAGGATTGTTGGTTAACGCAAAAACCACTTCACACTCTTTTTTGTGCAAACTCTTAACAATATGGGCAAAGTTTGTCCCTTTACCACTAAATAAAACAGCGATTTTTTTCATAATAGAATTTTACTCTAAACTTCCTCTTATCTTGCCACTTTTACATTTATTTATCACAAATTAAAATAGTTTCGCTATAATCCCCTTCATATTTATCTCTTTTGGTGTAATTGCCAAAAAATCTTGATAAGGAAGGGGGTGCTTGAGATGCCAGGAATTAAACTAACTTCACGTGATTCATTTGATGACGCGTACAGAAAATTTAAAAGACAGTGTGACAGAAACCTAATCGTTACTGAAGCAAGAGCTAGACAGCACTACGAAACAGCCACTGAAAAAAGAAAGAAAGAGAAGATTGCAACACGCAAGAAAATTCTTAAGAAACTTTTCATGCTTAGAAGATATGAGTCAAGACTCTAATCTTTTGTTTAAGAGGAGTTCTCCTCTTAAACCTCTCTCAAATAGACTGGTTTTTGGTCTAACAATACCCAATTTATCGTTACTTTTTCCTCTTTACAAAAAAGAGCTATCGCCTCATAGGGCACTTTTTTACGTCGCTTAATAACAGCATAGTAACTAGGGGTTAACTGTAGTGCCATAGCGATATCTTTATCTTTTACTCTATCTTGAATTTTAGAGGAGAGTAGCTCTTTTATACGAGACATTACACTGTCAAAATGTATCATAAACGTCCTTTTACACATCGGTAGAGACATTATAATACATTTTAAAAAAGAGGTCTAAAAATATGTCAAATTGTCATACTTTTACTGTTTGGCACTGTCTATCTCAATAACCGTATGGACATTACCTCGTGGGTTAAAGTCAGCAATAAGCTTCATAGATTTTGGTTGAAGCCTACTAAAGAGTGCATCATAAATCTCATTGGCAGCATTCTCATGTGAGATATGTCTTGTCATAAAAGAGTTGATGTAGAGTTTTAACGCTTTTAACTCTATCACTTTTTCCTGAGGGACATACGACAACTTAAACGTAGCAAAGTCTGGGTAGCCAGAGCGTGGACAAAGACACATAAACTCTGGAAGTTCAATGTTGATAGTGTAGTTCTTTTCATGCTCATTTGGCCAGAAGTTCTCATCACTATTGATGTCAAACTCTTGAATCTCTTTTTCTCCATATTTCATTTCTCTTTTCCTTATTCGTTATATTTTGTAATGAGTGATTGCTCATCTAAAGGTTCACCAATACCAAACCCTTGTAGGTAATCAATACCTAAATGTGTTAACTTCTCTTTTTGTTGAGGCGTATCTACCCATTTTGCCACCGTGACAATGTGTAGATCTTTAGACATTTTACACAAAGACTCAAACATCGCATAGCGTGTAGTATCTTCTAAGTGTGTTACATAGTCTCTATCAAACTGCACCATGTCAAATTTAAAATGCTTCATGTACTCCATAGAGGCACTAGAAGAACCAAAATTATCGATACAAATCCGTACACCTTTGGCTCTAAAGGCATTTAAAGTTTTCAAATAACCACCAATATTGTGGTGGGTTTTTCTCTCATAGAGTTGAATTACTAACCGTAAAGGTTCAACCTTTTTCTCTTTCATATAGGCAAAAAATACCTTTTGAAACTCTGGATTTCGCAAAGAGAAAGGCGAGAGATTAAAACTCAAAGAGATACGCTCATCAAGCAGAGGTAAAATATCGATAATATGTTTTACCAATGCCAAATCATACTCTACCCCCAAACCCAAACGGTTCACTACCGGTAGATAGACCCTTGGTAAGATAGAATCATGTAGATGAGGCGTTAACTTTACGGCAATTTCATACATCTCTACTACTTGTGTATGGGTACAGAGCAACGGTCTAAAATTTAAAGCCAATCTATCTTTCTTAATCGCATCTACAATGGTTTTCTCTAACGCAACCACCTCTTTAGCGTTTTGCGTAACAGAGGTTTTTCCCTTTTTATTGGCACCTCTTTGCATCGATAACATATCTTTAAGTTGAAAAACAATTTGCCGAAAATCTTTTCCAGTATTGGTCACTACGGCAAACTGATAATCCAACTCAATCGCGTGAATCTCACTATTCTCTTTCGCAAAGGTACGCAATATCTCTTCAAGGTTCTCATTGTTCTCATTGAGGGCAATAATAAACTCAGCACCATACCTTCGTCCAATAAGGGTATCACCCTTCACTTTCTCATGAAACGTACGGTTGAGTTTCTGCATTACCGTATAGAGAATACGATCTACTTCAGCATCTCCATAGTGTTGTCCAATAAGTGATAGGTTTTTAATAATAAAGAGTGCCAACGTCTTAGGTTTTCTCTTCTCTAACCTCTCAACAAAGGCTTTTTGGTTAAACCCTTGTGTGGTCTGATCAATCAGTGTCTCTTCAGCACTCAGTGCCATAAGAAAGTAGATAAAATAGACCGTAATAAAGAGTAAAGCAGCCATTAGAACCCCTGTTTCAAGGGTAAACTCCAATACAGCTTGTGCCTTAAAAAAAGTACTATAAAGCACTAAAGAGATAAGCAATAAAATAGGAATACCTGCTCTTAATGCGAGTTTAAATCGTCGTTCTCTCTCTTGTAGTTCTGAAAGGAGCATTAAACATCCAAGTGTTTTACATCTTTAGCATGGCTCTCAATGTAGTTTCTTCTTGGCTCTACTTCATCTCCCATAAAGAGCGTAAAGGTATCGCTAGCACTCTCAATATCATCAATCTTCACCTGTAAAAGACGTCTGTTCTCTGGTGTCATGGTTGTCTCCCAAAGTTGCTCTGGGTTCATCTCTCCAAGCCCTTTGTAGCGTTGGATATAGGCACCTTTTTTCGCATTGGCTTCCACTTTGGCAAAGAGAGCTAAGAGATCTTGCTCTTTAAACTCATCGGTAATATGCTCTTGAATCTTCTGGTAGATGTGGATTGCTTCATTGTAGTGAGGGTTAGTAAAGAGTACCTCATCTACAATAAGCTCTTCAAGCCCATCGTTGGTTTGTACAAAGTAGTGAAGCTTCTCATCGGTAATAGTTTTGTTTAAAATGTTGTACCCAAGGTTATCGATAAAGGCTTCAAGTTGCTTTGCCAATGTAGGGGTATCGGTACCAATCATATCTGGATTTTCAATCATATAACGCAACGCTTCTGGCAGAGCAAAACGCTTCTCAATCTCTTTGAGTGTCATACGGTAATACGCCACAAGTTTAAAGAGTTCTACCAAGTCAACCTGTCCCATCGTCTCACTCTCAATCACATCAATACCATTTTCAATCAAAAAGTCATTGAGTGCTTTATCGTCTTTGAGGTAGGTCTCATTCTTCCCTTTTTTATAGCGATAGAGTGGTGGCTGCGCAAGGTAGAGGTAGCCCTTTTCAATGACTGGTTGTAAAAATCTAAAGAAGAATGTCATTAAGAGTGTCTGAATGTGGCTTCCATCAACATCGGCATCGGTCATAATGATGATTTTGTGGTAGCGTAGCTTCTCTTCGTTAAACTCTTCACCAATCCCACACCCAAGGGCTGTAATCATATTTTTAATCTCATCAGATTTTAAGATTTTCTCAAGTCTTGCTTTCTCAACATTAAGAATCTTACCTTTAAGTGGCAAGATAGCTTGGAAGACTCTATCACGTCCTTGTTTTGCAGAACCTCCAGCAGAGTCCCCTTCCACCAAGTAGATCTCAGAGAGTTCAGGGTCTTTACTTTGACAGTCAGCCAGCTTCCCAGGCAAGGTTCCTACACTCATAGAGTCTTTACGTTTAACCAAATCTTTAGCACGTTTTGCTGCGTCTCTACCACGTGCGGCCAAGAGTACTTGTGCCATAATTGCTTTGGCTTCAATGGGGTTCTCTTCTAGGTATTTATTGAAGTTCTCTGTAAAGAATTTTTGTACCAATGGACGCACATAAGATGAACCCAATTTCCCTTTGGTTTGCCCCTCAAACTGTGGCTCAGGTACACGCACTGAGACAATGGCAATGAGCCCCTCTTTACAGTCATCACCTGTAATCTTGGTACCCTTCTCTTTGGCTGAAGCATTTTTAGCAATATACGATGACATAGCACGCGTAAGTCCTGCCCTAAATCCAGCTTCGTGGGTTCCCCCTTCTGCTGTTTTAATGTTGTTGACAAAAGAGAGTGACTTCTCAGAGTCTGCGTTACAGTACATTAAGGCAATATCTATCTCAATATCGTCAGCTTTTCCTTGGAAGAACTGGGCACTAGAGAGGGGCTCTTTGGTGTTCATATCTTCAACAAATTGCTTAATCCCTCCCTCAAAGTGGTAAAGCTCCTTGGTACCATCACGTTCATCTCTAAAGTCAATAGTGATTTTAGGGTTAAGGTAACAAAGCTCTTTGAAACGCTTCATCAAAATCTCTTTTTGGAAAGTGACTGTCTCAGTAAAGATGGTCTCATCTGGGAAGAACTCTATCTTGGTTCCGTGCTTGTTGGTTCTCTCTCCAGAGACGAGTGGTGCGACAGGAATACCTGCTTTAAAACTTTGGGTATGTATCTCTTTGTCTTTAAAGACCGTAAGGTGAAGATCTTTAGAGAGGGCATTTACAACAGAGACACCTACCCCGTGAAGTCCACCAGAGACTTTGTAGGTGTCTTTGTCAAATTTCCCTCCAGCGTGAAGTACAGTAAGTACGACAGTTGCGGCAGAGATTTTTTCAGTAGGGTGCTCAGTGACAGGAATACCACGACCGTTATCTTCGATGATAGCTGAACCTGCTTTTGTAAGGGTTACTTTAATCGTATCACAATACCCTGCCATCGCCTCATCGATAGAGTTGTCAACTACTTCGTAGACTAAGTGGTGAAGCCCCTTACTTGAGGTATCACCAATATACATTCCTGGTCTTTTTCTTACTGCTTCTAGCCCCTTAAGGACTTTAATATTACTCGCACCATATTCTGCCATAACGCACTCCATTTTGTGGATTTTAATAGTAATTATTTTAGCTAAATTTTACTTAGAAAAGGGGGTATTTATTCGTCTTACGCCATAGAGTCTTAAGAAGGGGTAGCGTGGGTGTTAAAGTAACATCCCAGCTTGCTGTTTTTTGGTACTGACAAGGTCAATGGTATGGGGGTCAATAAACGCCTCTTTAACATAGGCATCTAAAGCGTAACGTCCTATCATTGCGGCATTATCTGAACAGTAGGTTAACGGGGCAACGTGTAGGGTTTTTCCAAACTCACCACAAAGTTTCTCGTAGGCACTACGTAAGTAGAGGTTGGCTGAAGCTCCCCCCACAATGGCAAAATCTTTAATAGACTCTTTGGCAAAGATTTTCTTACTTTTTTGAAGGAGGTGAAGTTTGACAGCTTTTTGAAATGATGCTGCCAAGTCGGCTCTATCTTGATGGCTCATCGCCTCTGCCCCTCCACACGCTTCAACCTTCAGGCGTACAGCATTCTTTAACCCAGAGAGAGAAAAGGCAATAAGGGGCGAATTACGCAACGGTACGGGTAGATCAAAACGGTTCTCATCGCCCTCTTTGGCTAAGGCTTCTATGAGAGGTCCACCTGGGTAGCCTAAGCCCATCATCTTGGCACACTTGTCAAAGCTCTCTCCTACGGAGTCATCCATAGAGGTTGCCAAAATCTCCATACGCTCAAAAGCGTCCACACGAATCACTTGGGTATGCCCTCCAGAGATGAGCAACACAAGCAGAGGAAGGGTTGCCTCTTTCTCAATAAAGAGTGAGTAGATATGCCCCTTAAGGTGGTGTACAGGGATCAAAGGCACCTTTAAAAGGCTAGCGAGTGTCTTTGCCATCGCAATCCCCTCTAAGAGTGTCACCCCAAGTCCTGGTTGGTTGGTAACGGCTACGGCTTTGAGCTTAGAGAAGTAGGGTTTGGTCTCTTTGAGTATCTCAGGGAGTGCCACAGCGTGAAGCCGTGACGCAAGTTCGGGTACCACACCCCCATAGCAGGAGTGCTCTGCCTCTTGAGAGATTTTTTTATGGTAGAGTAGTTTTTTTGTTGCGATGTCGGTAATGGCTATAGAGCTGTCATCACAAGAGCTTTCAATCGATAAAATCATTTTTTCTCCATTACAAGGGATTCAATCAGTGCCCACTTCCCATACCCTGAGTCTGCGTTGATATGTTTGGCATTGGCAACCAGTGTAAATGCTGTCTGGTAGTGTGTGGCTATCGCTTCTGCCTCTTTTGGGCTAATCCACGGATCATTATCTGAGACAATCAGGTGTACCTCTTTGGCATAGAGAGACGCAGGCATCGCACAAGGGAAAAAACTCTTTATCGTCTTCTCTTGGGTTGTAAGGCTAGGAGGAGAGACCATAAAGAGTCGCTCTACCTCTCGCATCTGCTCCTCTTGACAGAGCCAAAACCACAAGGTATTGGCTAAAGAGTGGCAGACAACGGTATCAGGCTTAAATGTAACAAGTAGCGCTTTGACCTGTTTGAGCCATCTGTTTTTAGAGGGAAAGTGACAGTTGTCTAGCAAAGGAAAACTCACCGTCCCATAGTTTTTGGCTACCTCGCTGGCAAGTTCTGCTTGCCAATGGGGGGCATCGGAGCCTCCCCAACCGTGTAAGATGAGTACCCTACGAGACATAAGCGCGCACCTCTTTGTCTATGGCAATAATCTCATCTATACTTTTCGCCTTCACATCACCAAACTTCGCATAGGCATCTAGCACCATATCACTCATTCCAAAAAAGCTACACTTTTCGTGTTGAAACTTCTCTATGGCTACCTCATTGGCAGCATTCACCACAACCCCTAGATGAGGGTTTTTCAAGATATCCTCTTTGATGCTCCAGATGGGGTAACGCGCAGCCTCTATGGGCAAAAACTCTAAGCCCCCAATAGCAAGTAAATCTGTAGGAGGAAGTATGGCATCACGCACCTCACCTTTAAGAGCAAAGGCAATAGGTAACTTCATATCTACCCCAGCAAAGTGTGCCGTGGTAGAGCCATCTTTAAACTCACACAGTGCGTGGATGATGGACTTCTTCTCTATCATCGCATCGATGTTTGAGGTGTCAAAGAGCCACTTGGCTTCAAGGAGTTCAAAGAGTTTGTTTGTCATTGTTGCTGAGTCGATGGTAATCTTGTTTCCCATAGACCAGTTGGGGTGTTTGAGTGCGTCTGAGAAGGTGGCATCTTTCATCTTGGCTATCTCCCACTCTCTAAATGCCCCTCCACTAGCTGTAATGTAGAGCTTAGAGAGGGGACGCTCATTCATAAGGTACCACAAACCAAAATGCTCCGAGTCAATAGGGGTAATGAGTGACATATCAATAAACGCTCCAGCCACCACCAAAGACTCTTTGTTGGCAAGTGCCACACGTTTACCAAGGCTTGTTGCTTTTAGCGTAGGGGCTAAGCCTACATACCCCACTAACGCATTGACCACCATCTGGCTTTGACTCTCTTCAATGAGCGTTAAAATCGCCTCACTCCCACACCGTACATCGGGGTGGTTGACCTTGTCTCGGTCTGAAGCGTTGGCGATAACTACCACCTTGGGGTGGTGTTGGGCTATCTGCTCATTGAGCAAGGCAATATTGCTCCCAGCCACCAAAGCC
>Ga0256828_1002227_pt1 | contig 11668 bp, 11 predicted proteins | sample CV88metaG_FD_185993 | JGI IMG/M metagenome (GOLD analysis project Ga0256828, IMG submission 185993) | Hydrothermal vent microbial communities from East Pacific Rise, Pacific Ocean - CV88 | ecosystem: Environmental > Aquatic > Marine > Hydrothermal vents | place: Pacific Ocean: East Pacific Rise... | reverse complement strand
TATAACAAAGATTGAACAAAAACGTTAAAAGTATGTCAAATTGTCATATTTTATAGGTAAGGCATATTTTGGTACAATGAATTGCACCCTAAAATTGTAATATATTTTGATGTTGTAGTCAAAATACATTAACCCCACATAGGGGTACAATTTATTGCCCCTCTTTTTTAGTCACAATGGCAAAGGTAATATCGTTTAACTCTGTATGCTTTTGAATAAAATCGTTCATCTCTTTAAGGGTAACACTCTCTATCTTTTTGAGTTGATCTTTGCTAAAGTCTAAAGGACGCTCATAGTAGTAGTCGTTGTAGGCACGGTGTAGGCGTTGAGAGAGTGTCTCTGTACGTAAAGGTTCAGAGCCTAGTAGAAACTGCTTGGTATCGTCTAACTCTTTTTGGGTAATGCCCTCTTTCACAAAGGTAGCTACCACCTCTTGAATGAGCTTTTTTGCCTCCTCTTGAGTACTGAGCTTTGTCTGCATGTAGCCACTCATGTAAGAGACCGACTTAGTACGACGCAATGAGGCATACACCCCATAGGTAAGCCCACGTTTGACACGTATCTCCTCCATCATACGGCTACCAAACCCTGCCCCACCTAACAGATATTCAGCAATTTTTGCTTTGTACTGCTCTTTGTTGTTGTAAGAGAAGTAAAATGGTGCGCCAAAAAAGATGTAGGCTTGGTCTGTCTCCTCATCAATAAGGGTCGTGGTTCTCTTATTGGACGCCTCTATGGTTGGAAGAGGTCTCTTCTCTACTTTAGGAAGGTTCTTGACAATACGTGTTACATAGTCACTTGCCTTCTCAAAGTCAATATCGCCACCAACAACAGCAATAAGGTTGTTGTACCCCAAATGGGTACGGATAAAGCTCTTTAAATCTTCAAGTGTAAGGGCTTCAATACTCTCAGGAGTCCCCTTGTAGGGACGTGCCAACGCAGAACCTTCAAAGAGAGTAGCACGTAAAGCATTGGCTGCGACATGGTTAAAGTCACTCTTCTTTTGCATGAGCCACCCTAACTTTTGGTGTTTAATCTGTGCGAGTGCCTCTTGGGTGTAGTTTGGGTCTTTGAGTAACTCAATAAGTCTCTCTACAGCATACGGAAACTCCGACTTTAACGCTGAGACTTCAATGACAAAGCTCTCTCTACCTACATGTGCCCCAATATCAACAGCTTTCTCATCAAGCTTGGTAGCAAACCCTATGCTCCCTAGGGTAGCAGTCCCTTCATTGAGCAATTTTGCTGCCATATCTGCCTCACCATCTATGGTATTGGCAAGATCTCCAGCATTGGTAAAAACAAGCTGAATAGAGACAATGGGTACATATTTTCCCTCTTCAAAAACAATAGGAATTTGTGTGTTGTGTAGTGTAAGATGCTTGAGGCTTGCTGCCATAGATAATCCTTGTAATAGTAGTAGTAAAATCAATAATTTTTTCATCATGTTCCCATAGGGTGTTGTACCCGTACAACACCAAAAATAAAATAGAAAAAGAGATACCTCAGATTAAAATCGTTCCAATATCTCATAGGCTGTGTTACGCTTAGCTGGGTTCTCCCCTACATCACGAATGAGGGCAATCATCTCCTCTTGGTTCATAGAGTTAGCAGCCCCTGCTGCTGAGACAACATTCTCCTCCATCATGGTACTTCCTAGGTCATTGGCTCCAAAAAGCAATGCCATCTGCCCAATGTAGCTTCCTTGTGTCACCCAAGAGCTTTGGATGTTGGGTACATTGTCTAAAAAGAGACGTGCCACAGCTAGGTAGCGTAGGTACTGGTTTGGGGTGCTTTTTGTAAGCGTAGGCAACTCACGTTTAAGTTCAGTGTTGTCACTTTGGTAACTCCACATAATAAAGGCTCTAAACCCACCTGTTTCATCTTGAAGCTGACGTACAAGGTCAAAGTGTTCTACTATCTCACGTGTGGTCTCAACCGTACCATACATCATCGTAGCTGTAGATTTAATGCCAAGTTTATGCGCTTCTCTGTGTACCTCTAGCCAAGTGTCTTTGTCTAGCTTTTTAGGAGCAATAATGTCACGTACTCTGTCACTTAAAATCTCTGCCCCAGCCCCAGGAATGGAGCTAAGTCCTTTGGCTTGAAGCCGTGCTAGTACTTCTGAGATGCTTAGTTTTGAACGCTGCGCAATGTAGTCTATCTCAATGGCAGAGAAACCGTGAATGGTCACTTGTGGGTACTTTTGGTGAATGTGCTCTACCAAATCTTCGTACCACTCTATCTCTAGTTTGGGGTGTACCCCACCTTGAAAGAGAATCTGTGTCCCTCCAATAGCAATGAGTTCATCTATTTTGGCATCTATCTCTTCAAAACTTAAGATGTAGGCATCTTCTTTTTTCTCATGGGTATAAAAAGCACAAAACTTACAATCTACCCAACAGATGTTGGTGTAGTTGATGTTTCTGTCTACTACAAAAGTGGTCACCCCTTTGGGATGTAACTCTTTTTTACGTGCTAGTGCCATCTTCCCTAGCGTTTTTAAGTCTGCGTTGTCTATGAGGTCAACTGCTTCGTCTATGCTCATACGTTTTGAAGGGGTAGTGTTCATAGTTCTCTTTCTTACGCTTGTGTTTCTTCTTCTGATTTAGACTCATCTTTTGCTACTACAGGTGTACCAAGGGCATCTAAAACACCGTTTATAAACTTTGGAGAGTTCTCATCAGCTAACTTTTTCGCAAGCTCAACAGACTCGTTGATAATAATGGCTTTGTCTGTCTTTGCCACTAAAATCTCATAAGCCCCTAGACGCATAATGGCTTTTTCTACTTTACCAATATCGTTATAGTCCCACTCTTTAAGATGCTCTTGGATGGCATTGTCAATAAGTGTAAGATTTTCAATGGTACCATCAAAGAGGGTATGAGAGAACTCTCTTTGTTTGTTACGAATCTTGTCTTCTTCTAAAATCTCATCTGAGAATTTTGCAATATTTTCATTGCCTAAGTCATAGGCGTAAAGTAGTCCTATGACGGCTGTTCTTGCTTGGTGTCTTGTTGCCATTGTTGTTACCCTTTTTGGTTTGTTTTGTGTTAGTTTTCTAATGCACCATAGAGGTTCATAAGCTCAATAAGCCCTACCATCGCCTCAGCACCTTTGTTTCCTGCTTTGGTACCTGCGCGCTCAATGGCTTGCTCGATGCTGTCAACAGTAAGTACACCAAATGTCGCTGGTTTACCATGTTTGAGTGTCACTGAAGCCACCCCTTTGGTTGCCTCTGCTGAGACGTAGTCAAAGTGAGGTGTTGCCCCACGAATAACAGCACCCAAACAACATACAGCGTCGTATTTACCACTTGCTAATGCTTTGTCTAAAGCAAAAGGAATCTCAAATGCTCCAGGGACTAAAATGAGATCTAAATCTTCAGCATCTCCCCCATGTCTTGCGTAGGCATCTTGCGCACCTTCTACGAGTCTGTCTGTAATAAAGTGGTTAAATCTCGCATTGATAATGGCTACTTTTTTGCTCTTGTCTACTTGTAAATTACCCTCTACTATGTTCATGTTTTTTCCTTTATATTTTATTCTACGATGCTTCTAATGGCATCTATTTGTGCTACGAGTGCATCTAATTTTTCTAACGCTATCATATTTGGTCCATCACTCAAAGCGATGCTTGGATCAAAGTGTGTCTCAAAGAAGAAACCATCTACCCCCACAGCTGCTGCTGCGCGACTAAGGTAGGGTACAAGTTCGCTGTCACCCCCTGAAGTAGCACCTCCACTCGCTGGTTGTTGTACAGAGTGTGTCGCATCAAAGATGACTGGCGCAAACTCTCGCATCTGCTTAAGCCCACGCATATCGACCACCAAGTTACCATAGCCAAATGTTGAACCACGCTCAGTAAGCCATACCTTGTACTTTTGGGCATTTTCATAGGTGGCATCACCTTCAAACCCACGGGTTTTAAGCACTTTTTTGACGGAGTGTTCCATCGCTTGTGGGGCTAAAAACTGCCCTTTTTTAATGTTGACTACGGCTTGTGTTTTTGCACACGCTACAAGTAGGTCTGTTTGACGACACAAAAATGCCGGGATTTGTAGCACGTCTGCTACTTCAGCTACAGCTTGGGGTTGGGTGTAGTCGTGTACATCGGTTAAGATGTTGTAGCCAAACTGCTCCTTAACCTCTTGGAGCATCTTAAGCCCCTCCTCTAGCCCTGGTCCTCTAAAGGAGTCTAGGCTGGTACGGTTGGCTTTGTCAAAACTTGCTTTAAAGTAAAACTCTTTGGTACAATCTTCGTGATATTTTCCTAGTGACTCTGCAATACGCATTACATTGTCACGGCTCTCTAAGACACAAGGTCCAGCAATTAAAATCATCTTTTATCCTTTACTTCTTCTCTTTTGCCAAGGCAACCATAAGCCCTGAGGTAATGACTAAGATTATACCTAAAATTGTCCAAATATTAGGTATGGGGTCTCCTAGCATCACCCCAATAACCACAGCAAAGACAATATTTGAGTAGCTAATGGTACCCACAATACCTGCTTTGGTAAGCTCATAGGCTTTTGTCATAAGTAGTTGAGAGATGGTGGCAAAAATCCCCACAGCACTCACATAGAGCCAGACAATCCCCTCTGGCATCACAAAACTAGCAAACATCCAATCAAACTCTTTAGAGACCTCTATATGAGGAGAAAGTAGCATCAGACCAAGTGGTGCGATGGTACCTACCCCCATAAAGCTCATCACAATCGCACGGGTATCGTAGTATTTTCTAAGCTCACGTATGGAGGTGTAAGCTAAAGCTGCACCAATGCCTGAGAAGATACCCAAGATGTCATACTTGTCAAAACTCCCCCCTTGGGGTTGAGCCACAAGCACAATGCCCACAAACCCTAACACTATGGCAATTAACGCACTAGGTTGTAGCTTCTCTTTAAGAAAAATGTAGGCAAAAATTGCCACAAAAATGGGTGAAGTTTTGTTGTAAGTCACAGCCTCTCCTAGAGGAATATGCGCCATAATGTAGAAGTAGGCAAGCAACGCCAAAAAGCCCATGGAGCCTCTGAAGATGAGGAGTAAAAACTTACCTCCAGTTTGTTGCAAAGGGGTTTTCCAGATAGAGAGCCCTACCAAAAGTACCCCAAAGATGTTACGAAAGAAGGTTACCTCAACAGGGGGGAGTGCTTGACTGACTACCTTGGCAAACCCACCCATACACGCAAAAGAGAGCGAGGCTAAGAGCATAAACAGCACCCCTCTGTCCATATTTTGAACTATTTTTTTCACACCTAGCCTTCATTTTTTTGGAAGTGTAGCATATTTGAGTAAAATAGCACTATGTATGAGAGAGAATCTTAGAGAAAACTTCACACCCTTCCCCCACTTAAACTCGCTTCTTAGCTTGTAGTGTTTGAACCTCTTTAGCAATAGCCTGCTCCTCCTCAATAGAGAGGTGTATGCTCTCTTGGGTAAGCATACCTGCTTGTGGATCAAGAAAAACCTCTCTATTGAGTTTGCCTTCACTCTTAGCCACAATCACAGAGACAGCAGCATCTCCAGAGACATTGACAGCTGTACGCACCATGTCAAGAAGTCTATCTACCCCCAAAATAAGCCCTATCCCCTCAACAGGAAGTCCCACTTGCGTAAAGACCATAGAGAGCATAATGAGCCCTACCCCTGGCACACCTGCTGTTCCGATGGAGGCGAGTACAGACATCAAAATAACTGTTAAGTACCCAGAGATACCAAGCTCCACACCATACGCATTGGCAATAAACACCGTAGCTACCCCTTGCATAATCGCCGTACCATCCATGTTGATAGTCGCACCAAAAGGGACACTAAAAGAGGCCACGGAGTTATCTACCCCTAGCTTTTGCGTCACTGTACGCAACGTTACTGGAATGGTTGCGTTAGAGCTAGAGGTAGAGAAAGCAAAAATCTGAGCCTCTCTCATCTTTGCTAAAAATATTTGAGGGGACATCCCAGAGAAGAGTTTGAGTGTTCCCATCAGTGTAACGAAAAGATGTAACAAGAGTGCGACAACCAATACCACCACATACCCAGCCAAGTCAAAGAGCAACCCAAGCCCTAAAGAGGCTAACGCTTTGGCAAGGAGAGCAAAGACAGCATACGGAGCAACAGACATCACGATGTTTACCATCTTCATCATCACCTCATTGGCAATCTCTATGAGCTCAATGAGAGGTTGGGCCTTTTTCCCTACCATCAAAATAGAGATACCAGTTAAGATAGAGAAGAAGATAATCTGAAGCATCTTCCCTTGTGCCATCGCTTCAATAATATTACTAGGAATAATCCCAATGAGTACACTACTCAACGCTGGAGCCTCTTTGGCACTAAAGGCCACCTCACTACTCATCTCAATGCCCTCTCCAATGCCTACCAAGGCGGCCAGCCCTATGCCTAGTGCAATTGCCATGGCTGTTGTAAGCATGTACAGAGCAAACGATTTACCCCCTACTTTACCCAAAACACGAATATCGCCAATACCAAGCACCCCCGTAATGAGTGAGAGAAATACCAACGGTACAACAAGCATCTTTAAGGCGTTGACAAACATCATACCTACCATACCAAAGAGCCCTTGTACCACATAGGTATGAAGCATCTCTCCCTTAGCCACACCCACTACATTGAGTGTCAATCCTACCACAATCCCAAGCCCCATTCCTATGAGTACTTTGGTCGTTAAACCCATCTTTTTCTTCTGCATTGTTCCTCTTTCTATTTTGTTCGTATCAATTTCGCATCGCCATACATCACAATATCTTTAATGACAGCTTTTTGAATAAACCCATCTTCCGAGACAGAGAGCAAAATATCGCCTTTGTTCTTTTTAAAGTTTTTCTGTACAATCAATGCTTTGGCATACCAGTTGGCACTCTTACCCAAATCTTTTTTGTAAGGGGCTGTTTGACTCTCATTTGGAACAGTCACTTCTACAATACCCTTTTGCTTTTCAAGCCCTACAGCTTTCATTGTATAGACCTTTCCCTTTTGTTTGATGGCTCTGTCCATGTTAAAGTAGAGTGTCAAGAGGTCATTTTTCGCATAGAAGTCTAAAGTTGTTGTTGTATCACGTATAAGTTTTCCCTCTTTCCACTTTTGATAATGCTTTACTACACGGTGCTTTTTATGGTCTATGTGGTAGGTTTTAAGCTTACGACTACTCCCTTTAATGGTCTCCATGGTGTAGACATCACTCACCATAAGCCCATGTTCAAGGTGTCCTTTAGAGGTATAGTGCTCTTTTTGTCCCCCTAAAAGTAGTTTTGCCAACCCAGACAACTTTACAGTTGTATCAATACTATAGTGGCGTTTTGTGGTTGTTACCTTGTTGTAGATACTCCCTACTTTACCAAAAATACCAAATGTTGCTTTGTAGTCAACCTCTACACTCTTCGCTCCCAAATATGTCATAAGAAGTATAAAAATCAATATGGTTTTTTTTATCATTACGCTGTTACCTTTCTATTCAAGATTTATGAAATTCTACTATAATTGCGTGTATAAAACGTGTAAGGAACCTTAAAATGCAACAAAATGCAACAACCAGTGACCTAAATGCTACAAAAGCACTTGATGTCATCAACAACCTAGATATGGGCTTAGCCGAATTTATTCAGCAATGGCTCACCCCAATATATACCTCCAAATATGGAGCATTTTTTCAACAAAGTTTTCTAGATATCCCTTTGGCAAACCTACTTTTAGCCATCTTTGTCTTTCTTATGGTCTTAATTTTACGTAAAATCTTTACAAAAATTGTCATTGTCTTTATTCAGGGGCTTACAAAAAATACCAAAACATTTTATGACGATCGCATTGTCTCTTCACTCAAAGAGCCCCTTCGCTTCGCTTTTATTATTTTAGCCATTCACCTCTTCTTCTTACTTATATTTAAAGAGACCGATACGGTTAAAAACATCTTAAATACCCTCTTAGTCTTTGATGTTTTTTGGATGATTCTTGCTGTTGTAGAGGCCTTACGTGGGCTTATCTATGCTGTGACAGGTAAGTTTAACACAGACCTCTCTAAAGAGATGGGAAATTTTATCTTACGTATTATCAAGTTTCTCATTGGGGGTATTGGACTAGGTGCTATGCTCCAAGTGTGGGGCATCAATGTTACAGCACTCATCGCCTCTTTAGGACTCGGAGGTTTAGCCTTCGCCCTTGCTGCGAAAGATACAGCCTCCAACCTCTTTGGCTCGTTCTCTCTCCTTGCCGATAAGTCTATCCGTATTGGTGAGTGGATTAAAGTTGGTGGTGTAGAGGGTGTTGTAGAAGATATTGGTATGCGTACGACAAAAATTCGCTCTTTTGGAAAATCTCTCATTACCGTACCCAACCAAATTGTTGCCAACCAACCCATAGAGAACTTCTCACGTAGAGGGATTAGACGTATTAAGATGACCATAGGCGTTACCTACGATACCAACAGTACACAACTCACTAAAATTATGAATGAGATTAAAACTATGCTCCAAAACCATGAAGGTATTGCCCAAAAAGAGAGCCTTATGGTAAACTTTACTGCCTTTGGAGACTCCTCTTTAAACATCTTCATCTACACCTTCACCAACACAGCAAACTGGGCAAAATACCTAGATATTCGTGAAGATATCCAACTACAAATTATGCATATCGTAGAAGAAAACGGTTCAAGCTTTGCCTTCCCTAGCCAAAGTATTTATGTGGAGAGTATGCCTAAGTAATATTCTCCGTAGGTGCGACCATGTCGCACGTCAAGTCTCGGTTTGGTTTTTTAGGAAATTTCAACTGTGACTAGCATGATAATTCCCTCTTAGCGTGTGACATGGTCACACCTACGGTTGGGTATTGTAGTCTTGCTATCTTCTATAGAAAACCCAAAAGATACCCAAACAGCTACACACCTCACACAAAAATGATATGATTCTTTTTCCTTTGCCTAGCAAGTAGGTACGTTAGTAGTGTGTTTTAGCATTGTCTTTCACATTAATAAGTGGTCTAATATGCTCTACGACCTCCACTAAATCTTCTTGCAAACGCATCACTTCAAAGATGTCTTTGTAAGCAAAAGGGGACTCATCGAGGGTATTTTCATCTACCGTTCCCGTAATGCCTTTCATGCTCTCTTCAAACGCTTCTAACGATACTTTTCTCTTCGCTTTTTTACGGCTCATAACCCTACCTGCTCCGTGAGACGAGGAACTCAGTGCATCTTCACACCCTTTGCCTCGCACCACAAAAGAACCATCTCTCATATTGCCCGGTATCACCCCCATCATACCTTTACTCGCATGGGTAGCCCCCTTACGGTGTATCCACTCCTTACTTGTTTCATTGTAGTCTGCATGGTTATGGTTTTTGTTGATAAATCGCTCCTCATCATCAAAAGCAATCTCATAGCTTTGTTTCATCACGTCATTCATAATGGTATGAATGACCTCTATCATACGTTTACGGTTTTCTAGTGCAAAGTTTAGAGCAAAGTTTTGGTCTATGATGTACGCTTTACCCAACTTAGAATGGGTTTCTAGTCCCCAAATTCCCTCTAGGTTATCTACTTTTATCTTTTTATTTAGGTCTAACATTTGTTTATGTTTAAACTTCTCAAAACTCTTTACAAAGCCCTCAGGGTTATGTTCTTTGTAGTTTTTGTTTCTTTGCATAAACTCATCGAGTCTTTCTTGAAGCACATCTTCCTTATTGTGTTTTTCTAGGTACGCTTGTATCATATAATGCGTGGCTATCTTATGCCCAAACCCACGAGAGCCTGAGTGTATGACTATCCACACTTTTTCATCAGCTCCATACCCAAGCTCAATAAAGTGGTTTCCTCCTCCTAACGTTCCCAACTGCTTTAACCCCGTAGAGTTAAGTACAGAAGCAGCAAAAGGTGTCAATGGCAAATCATACTTAAAGGGCTGATGGTTTTTATGTTTACTAAACCCAAGTGGTATACGCTCAACAATGGCATTGTAAATCTCTGTCGCATGGGCTTCTACTTCTGTTTTGTTATAGTCAGTCTTATACGCACACATCCCACACCCAATGTCAAAGCCCACAAACTGAGGTACTACCACATCTTTGGTCGCACACACAGCCCCTATGGGCATCGTGTAGCCTGCATGTGCATCTGGCATCAAAGCTCCACGCGTCACATACGACTCACGCAACACCTCTTCAAACTGCTTTTGTGTCGTCTCATCTATAAGCTCTGCATATATTTTGTAAGGTGTATTGGTCTGAGCCAAAGCCCCATGGTCTATCTCATTAAATCCTAACTCTTTTAAGGTCATACTCTCTCTCCTTTTTTATTTTGTTAGGGGTATTATAGAGTGGTTTTTGGTCGTATTTTGTCCGAAGTGGAATTTATATTTTTTCATAGTATGTGATATAATCTCACATATAAATTATTTTTTGATATACATATCATTACCCAAAAAGGAAAATATATGAATACGCTATGGGAAAGTTTTGAATCTTGGTTAAAGATACATTGCACAGAGTGTTTATCACAACTCAAGCCACCTGCAACTAGCACAGAAATAGAGATATTAGAAAAACATCTTCACGTTACGCTACCTTCTGATTTTATTGATTTTCTTAAAATTCATAATGGGCAAATACCAGATGATTTTTGGCTTATCAAAGGTTCAGAACTTTTAAGTAGCGAACGCATTATGGATGAATGGAGTGTTTGGAATGATTTATGGCTAGACAATACATTTGAAGAAAATACAACCCAAAGAGACAATGGTGTAAAAGATGACTGGTGGAATCCAAAATGGATACCATTTACCTATGATGGCTCAGGTAACCACCTATGTATAGACCTTGACCCAGCTTCCAATGGAACCTATGGACAAATTATTGAGATGTGGCATGATGATGAATACCGTCCTATAGTTGCCAAAAGTTTTACACAATGGTTTCAAACTTATACCAAAGAGCTTCAAAATGGAAAATATTATTATGATGTAGAATACTGTGCAATTATTGAAGAGGAAGAATAACCCATACGAGTTATTGAGATTATGATAAAATACCTTTTATTGTATAAAAAAAATTTTAAGGAGCTACTATGGGATTAGATATGGTAGAACTTATACTCACGGTAGAAGAAGAATTTGATATTGACTTACCCGATAGGGATATGGAAAAAATATGCACACCAAGAGATTTGGCAAACTATATTCATAGGCAGTATCAACAATACGATAAAGAGAAATGCTCTTCTCAAGTAGGATTTTACAAAATACGCAAGCTTTTTATGGAACATTTTAAATTTGAACGGCATACGCTACACCCAGATACAAAACTCCAAGACCTTTTTAAAAATGATGTTAAAAAAAATTGGAAACAACTTCTGCAACTTTTTGACCATAAACTATACTATAAAAAGTTAGGGTTCACCCCCTTCTTTAAACGTATAATACTACTTCTATCTATATTAATTTCTCTAAGCTTCTGGTGTTGTTATGAAGATTTTAAGGTAGAAAACCTACTCCATTTACTATTTGTTTTTCCTTTTTCCTACGTGGCTATCTATTTTTTATTAAATCCCATCTATGCAACAATCATCCCAGACTCCTATACCACACTTGCTTCTCTTATAAAATTTTCAGGAGAAACAAATAAACACACTTACTATAAAGAGTTTGATACTATCTTAGAAAAAGTCA
>Ga0256828_1002226_pt1 | contig 11668 bp, 7 predicted proteins | sample CV88metaG_FD_185993 | JGI IMG/M metagenome (GOLD analysis project Ga0256828, IMG submission 185993) | Hydrothermal vent microbial communities from East Pacific Rise, Pacific Ocean - CV88 | ecosystem: Environmental > Aquatic > Marine > Hydrothermal vents | place: Pacific Ocean: East Pacific Rise... | reverse complement strand
AAATTTAAAATATAATGCTGATGAAAAATTAATGTATGCTATTTTGAAAGCTAATCATAATTATAAAGAAAAAATAAAATTTAAAATTCCTAGAGATAAAGCTATGGCGTTTAAAAGAAAAAAAAATTATAATTTTAAACTTACTTTTCAATATAAAAATAATGAAATATCTTTAAAAAAGATAGAAATAGACAACTATTTAGCTCAACAGACTTCATATTCTATTCATTCAATAGATGAACCTATTTATAATCCTCCTACTATTCCTACAAAAGGGTTTATTGATGATTTACCAAATCTATTAGCAAAAATTCCACAAGCACCAAAAGACCCTAGAAAATGGCTTTTTGTTATTGGTGCAGAAAATTATGATAATACAGATAATGTAATTTATTCAAAAAGAAGTGCCAAAACTTTTGTAAAAGTTGCAAAAAAAATTCTTGGAGTTATAAATAGAAATAGTTATGAACTTATTGGAAATAATGCAACAAGTGGAATAATTAAAGATAAATTAAAATTGATGTTACGAAATATAAAAAAAGGTGATAGCATTTATTTTTATTACTCTGGACATGGTATTCCTGTATTACCAGATAGAGAGCCTTATATCTTGCCAAAAGATAGAGTACCTGATTTAATAAAAGAAAGTACATTTTTTAAAGTAAATAATATCTATACCCTTTTGGCAAATTCAAAAGCTTCTAAAATCATAGTCATTATGGATAGCTGTTTTAGTGGTTCAACAGATGGTAAAAATATAATAAAAGGAGTAGCAGGAGTTATATTACCACCTAAAAGAGTAACCTTTAACCATAGAAAGATGATAGTACTTACAGCAGGAAAAGCTACACAGTTTTCCAATATGTACCCCAAGAGAGGTCATAGACTCTTTAGCTATTTTGTTATGAAAGCACTTTTAGAGGGGAAAAGAAGTGTTAGAGATATTTATAATGAGGTCTATCCAAATGTAAAAGAGGTCTCTAATGGATTTGGAGATTTAAAACGACAAGAGCCTACTATTGAAGGTAATAAGCAGTTAAGTTTTTGAAAAATGAAAATTCCTTTATACTTTAGTGTCGTACTATTATTAATAGGGTGTAGTAGTACGATAAATTCTCTAACAAATGAACTAAATCTAAAGAGAGAAAAAAAACAAGAGTCACTATATGAGTATCAAAAAAAAGTGATATATGCCAATAGTGAATATCCTGAAATACTATTGGATAAAGCAAAATTTTTTAGAGATATGAACGATAAAAAAAACTATTATAAATTTGCAAAAGGTGCCTTTGAGCAGTATTATACGCTACAAAGAGGCATCTTTTCTATTTTGGATAAACAATCAAAAAAGCAATACCTAAAACAACACAAAAAATATATTAATGAACTTTTTAATGCTACTTATTCTCCTTATTATAAAGATACATTTAATCAATGGCTAAATTATAAGAGAACTCATTATGATTATGAAAATAGTTTGATTGCAACTATGCAAAAAACAAAAAATCAAAAACTAAAAGCTATATGGAATATTTTAAATAAACAATATAAAGCTCTTGGAAAACTAAATCAACAAAAGATAAATAGACAAAAAATATCTATATTAAATAAAAAAATTAAACGCTTTGAAAAACAACTTAGTGCCTATATAATAGATAATGTCTCAAATAGTACAATTAATTATAAAGATATTTCAAATCTATTAACCCCAAACCAACTCTACCTAGATTTCGCCAAAATAGGAGAAACCTACTACTATTTCACTCTAGATAATCAAGCCAATATCCAATTTAATAAAATAGACAAAACCCAATCAAAAGAGATAAATGACTATATCCAAAGAATTAGAGAAGATGGTAATATTTCAATCAAAACAACTAAAAAAAGATACACCAAACTCTATAATATAATCTTCAAAGATATAAACCTAAAAAACAAAACCTCTCTAATTATCTCTCCTGATGGACTATTAGGGCTTATACCATTTGAAGCTTTTTATGATAAAAAAGAACAAAAATATCTAATAGAAAAACTAAAAATCAGATATATTCCATCAGGTAAGGAATTGGTCAAACTCTATAGAGATAAAACCGAGTCTCAAAATAGTGATATAGTTGTATTTGCTGATATAGATTTCAATGCTACTATCTCTAAAACAAAAGGTATAGAGATATATAAAGGATTAAAATTTAGAAAATTAGCAAATGCAAAAAAAGATGTAATGGTTGTTAAAAAACTATTTCCAAATCAAATCAAACTATTTGTAAGAGATAATGCAACAGAAAAAAATCTACTCAAAATTAACTCTCCAAAGATTTTATATCTATCTACTCATGGATTTTTTATAAAAGATAAAACCATACTAAATCCAATGCTAAAATCTGGTATTGCTCTAAGTGGTGCAAATAGTGCTATAGTCAATAAAACAGGTAATGGGATTGTAACAGGATTAGAATTAGCAGGGCTTAATCTACATAGAACAGAACTTGTAGTTTTATCAGCTTGTGAAACAGGAGTTGGAGATATACAGGAGGCTGAAGGGGTTGCAAGTTTGAGTAAAGCTTTTATGTTGGCTGGGGCAAAAAATATTATTATGACACTTTGGAGCGTAGATGATGAAAAGAGTTCTATCTTGATGGAAAAGTTTTATAAAAATATTAAAAATAAAATGGATTATAGCGATGCCCTAAGAGAGGCTAAGCTTTGGATGATAAAGGATATAAATAGTTCTCATCCATATTATTGGAGTGGGTTTGTGGGGAGTGGGAGGGATTAGTTTAGTGAATAGTGAATAATGACTAAATCTAACCAAAACTATCTATCAAAATAATATCTTCTCTAGTTTTTACTATTTCCAATAGCTCTTTGGTAAATCCACTTTTAGAAAAGAGAAGATAGTATTTAATAGGTAAATCTAACTCTATCTTTTTACTTTTATTTTCTAACTGTTTGAGTATGTCAATGCCTACTTTTTTATTGGAGTATTTACATTCACCTACCAAAATAAACTCTTTCGCTACTCCTACTACATAGCATAGTTACTATTTCCTAACTCTAGCTGACTCTTATTATATGGCAAGACATACGAAAACCAAAATCTAAAAAAGTTATCTTTGATAGGTCATTTTTACCAAGATATTGAAACTCATCAATTACCACAACTATTTTTTTAGAAAAATCTTGTTTGGCTAAATAAGAAAAAATCTGCTCAAAACTTGTTAATTTAATCTTTTTTAAATTTATCGTTTTTGGATTATTATAATATTAAAACGATAATTATATTTTTATTACTTTTTAAATATTTTTTTAACAAAATCAAACCATTTACATTAAATTTACAAACAAGAGCAAAAAGTTTACAATAAAATCCTAAAATTAATATATACATATAATATACAATAAAATGAAAAAAAATTAAAAATAAAAGGATAAAAAATGAAAAAGCTATGGCTCATACTAAAGATAGGATTGATTATAAGTATAGGATTTAGTGGCTGTTCTCCACAAGATGAAGATAATACAGAAAGAAATACTACAACTATTATCAATAATAGAACAACTGAAACAACCACAACAAATACTTCAAATATTAGTAATACAACAAATTCATATACAACAACTACTATTACTAATGTAAATGATAATAATATAATTGAAACAGATGAAACAAATGAAATAGATGATTCAATTGAAAATACTATTTTTGAAGTTGATGCTGGAGATGATAAAATAACAGAGATAAATAGACTTGTAACTTTGAGGGGAACAATAACTAGTAGTACTGATTCTATTTTTTCTTATGAGTGGAAAGAAGAAAATGCTACTTTGGCTACTACTGTCTCATTTGATTATATGCCCACTACTGTAGGAGAACATATACTTACTTTTACAGTTACAGACGATGATGGAGCTACTACTAGTGATAGTGTAACAATTACAGTGGAAGACAATAATACAGAGATAGATTTAACTAAAGGATTGGTGGCTCATTATGAATTTGAAGGTAATGCTAATGATAGTAGTGGTAATGGAAATGATGGTATTGAACATGGTGGCGTGAGTTATATTGATGGAGTGATTGGGAAAGCTAGTAAATTTATGGGTAGTATGAATGAATATATTCAAGTTTCTAATTCAGAATCTCTTTCTATTAAAAATCAGATTAGTATCAGTGTTTGGGCTAAAGTTGATACTTTTGTTTTTTCTATTAATCCCATTGTTACAAAAGGCTACAATACAGAAGATTATACTTTATGGTTAACTAAAAATGGTTCTTCTTTATTATTAAATTGGAATACATCTCAACAATTTTGGGAATATGACAATAAGACTATAGAGAGTGATACATGGGTATATGTAACAATTACTTATGATAAAAATCATGTTCAATATTTCATTAATGGAGTTAAAACATTTGAAAGGAACTTTAATCTTACTATTCATACTAATAGTGAACCACTTTATATTGGATCAAGTTATCCTGGAGCAGATGAATATTTTAAAGGTCAAATCGATGACCTTAGAATTTACAATCGGGCATTAAATCAAGCAGAGATAACAGCACTCTATAAACTTGGTCAACAAAAATAGAGTAATCTTACAAAAGGTTTAAAAGATGTTCATTATAGGGTCGATTAGTAATTTTAAGAACTTTTAGCAGAAATTCCAATGGTCTTTAGCCTTGATTTTGTATATGTTATTTGTTATAATACTCTTATCTACGGCAGGAACTGTCGAAAGTAACGCCTTTGGATATATGAGTATGTGAGACCTATAGGGAATGAGTTGGAGTTCGACCTCTGTAAAATCCCTATTTGGGATTGTCGATAACCAAGATTTCCCTATGGGCAGACTCAGCCAAGGAAGCCCAATCTTCTTTAGAGATTGGGTAGTTCACTTTACAACCTCTCCTAGTTTTATATCCTTTTTTAGTTGTTTAAATCCTTTGTCTATATCATCGTTATTAGCATTGTGGTATAAATCTATATAGTAGCTATATATAGGATTAAGACCTTTTCTAACTTCTAATTGAATAAAACTTTGTGGGAATTTTCCCATGCTTTTTAGTCCTATATTTTGTGTACTATTACATACTATATCTTTTTTGAATTTTAATGTAAGAGTATATTTACAACTTTGTTTGAAATTATATAACTCTTTTAGATGTTGGGTTAATTTATTGTTTTCTAAAATATCTAATTTTAGACATGTTATAGGCTTTTGAGAATTAGCTTTATTTATAATTATAGGTTTTGCTTTCTCCTCACAACCACTAAATATAAATATTATAGATAATATTATAATAGATTTCATACTTATATATTACCTATTCTCTTTTGTTATAAATCTATCATCTGAGCGTTTTTTTGAAACCTCTTCTAATGATGATTTCATCCATCCTGATTTGACATCTCCTTCTACTTTATCAAAATTTTCTATATAAGGTTTAATATCTAGTAGTGGTGTACCATCTAAAATATCTACTCCTTTAATAGTTACAATATTATTTTCTACTTTAATAAGCTCTACAACAGATAGTCCAATACTATTTGGGTGCATAGGTGTTCTTGTGGCAAAAACTCCTCTAGGAGTATTAGTTTTGTCATTAAAAGGAACAACTTGTAGTTTAGGCTCATTTACTCTATGAAAATAGTAAATTAGATAAACATGTGAAAATCCATCTAAATCTTTTAATCCATCTGTATATTTAGGATTAAATTCTATAGTTGCATAAGTCTCTTTTGCACCTTTGGGTTGTACTGGCATATTTATCAAATCACAAAAAGGAGATTTGATAGTTGCTATCTGTTCTAATTCAAATTTCATATATTACCTTTATCAGAAAAAATTATAATAATTATTTGTATGGATTATAAACAAAAAATTCTTTAATCTACTTGTATATTGTGAGTTACTATATCATTAATAGTGAAAAACAAATCTTATTTTTATAATAATCTTATTATAATCCGAGATTATTATATCTTTAAGGAGTTTTTTTATGAAAAAGATGTCGTTTATATATTTACCATTGCTATTTTTTATTTATGTTACAACAGAGGCTGTATTGAAGAGTTTTCACTCAACTCTTTGTAAATCAACTGGATGTCTATTGGCTGATAGTTTATTAAATTTTGATAGCTTATACTTGAATTTTATTGGTGTTGCCGATGCTTTGATAATTTTGATACTTGGATGGTTGAGTTTTAATAAAAAAATTAATGAAAAACTATTCTTTATGGTACTTGTAGCCTCTTTACTATTTGAAACTATTATGCTAGGGTATCAATATTTTGTTTCTCCTGAAATGTGTAAATTTTGTATGGGAGTTTATACATTTTTAGTTGTTATAACAATATTATCAACAAAAAAATATTTTGTTATGGTTTTCCCATCTGTTATATCTGTTTTTATTGCTTTATCCTTTTTGGCATTACCAAAATCACAAGCATTTGTAACAAAAGATGGAAATTATTTAATACAATCTTCTACATGTCCACATTGTAAAAAAGTAAAAGAGTATTTAAAAGAGAATAATATAGAGTTTAGTAAATTAAATATTAATGATGTAGAAGCTAAAAATTTTGCTACTTTTTTAAATTTTAAAACAATTCCTATTTTATTAGTAAAAAATGGAAAAGATGTTCAGATAATTAATGGAGATAAAAATATTATAGAGTTTTTTAAAAATAAGAGTCAAAAAATATCTATTGAAGATAGTGTTGAAATAGATGACGATAATAAAGAAGAGATACAAAGTGTAGATAGTAGTTCAGTATTATATCAAGATGAAACTGCCAATGAAGGTTGTGGTTTTGTATCTTTAGATAATTTAGAGGGTAACTGTAGTAAATAGTACAAAAGAACAAAAAAGATATAATACCTAAAAAGAATTGGAAATATTTATGAAAGAATTTTTGGTAAAAGCAAAAGCATCTACACAAATAGTTGCTTCATTAGATAGTAAAACAAAAAATAGAATATTAAATGAGATGGCTGAAGCACTATTAGAACATAGTGCTTTTATTCTTGAAGAGAATAGTAGAGATATGCAATTGGGTAGATTTAATAATTTGGATACAGCTCTACTAGATAGATTATTACTTGATAAAAATAGAATAAAAGGTATAGCTCAATCTTTAGTTGAGATTTCAGCTCTAAAAGAACCTGTTGGTAGAGTTTTGGAGGGATGGGTTAATAATGATAATTTGAGAATAGAAAAAGTATCTGTTCCTATTGGTGTAATTGGAGTTATTTATGAGTCTCGTCCAAATGTTACTTCTGATGTGGCAGGTTTATGCTTTAAAAGTGGGAATGTAGCCATTCTCAAAGGTGGTAAAGAGGCAGAAAACTCAAATAAAGCTATAGCAAAAATACTTCAAAGTGTATTAGAAAAAAATAATCTACCAAAAGAGATTATATCTCTACTTCCTGATAGTTCAAGAGAGGGAGTGGCAAAACTTATCAAAGAGGATAGTTTTGTAGATTTAATAGTCCCTAGAGGTGGAGAGGGACTTATTCGTTATATTTCAAAAAATTCTACTGTACCTGTAGTCAAGCATGATAAGGGACTTTGTCATACTTATATTCACAAAGATGCAAATCCTCAAAAAGCTATAAATATAGCACTTAATGCCAAATGTCAAAGACCAGGTGTTTGTAATGCTATGGAGACATTAATTATAGATAGAGATATAGCAAAAAAATTTTTACCATCTATTTATAAAGCTTTTGTAGATGCAGGAACAAAACTCAAAGGTTGTAGTGCTACTAGAGAATTTATATTTGTTGACCAAGCAACCGATGATGATTTCAATACAGAGTATCTCTCTAATCAACTCAATATTAAAGTTGTTAATGATGTTGATGAAGCTATAGCTCATATTACTAGATTTGGTTCAGGACATTCAGAGGCTATTATTACAGAAAACTATACAGTAGCAGAGAAATTTTTGGATATAGTTGATGCCTCTTGTGTCTATGTAAATGCTAGTACTAGATTTACTGATGGTGGAGTTTTTGGATTTGGTGCAGAGGTTGGTATATCTACTAATAAATTACATGCTAGAGGTCCAATGGGTATTAATGAACTTACTACTTATAAGTTTAAAATATATGGCAATGGACAGACTCGTTAATGTTCAATAGTTTTTGTAAAAAAACTATTGTCATATTATTTATTACTCTTTTTTTTATTGTTGCAGATGCTAAAAATATGGATAGACCTATTCCTATTACATTTAGTGGTAATAGGTATATCAGTACATCTTCATTAGAAGAGGTGGTTGGTGCAAAAAAAGCCTCTATTTTTTCATTTTTTGGTAATAACAAAGCAATTATTAATGAGTTATATATTCCAAAATTAGATGAGATTTTTAGATTATATTATCAAAAAGAGGGATTTTATGAGGCTAATATATCTCATACTATAGATAAATATGGAATACATTTTTATATAAAAGAGAATAGATATGTCAAAGTTCATAAAATAGAAATTCATAGTGATATAGATATAAATGAACTTATAGAGATAAAAAAAGATAGTCGTTTTCAAGCTGATTTATTTACTAATACTAAATTGGCTATCAAGAGATACCTTTTAAAACTTGGATATTGTAATTATGATTTGAATATAAAAGCCTATATAGATTTGAAAAACTATAGTGCTAATGTAGTTATAAAATTAAAAAAAGGTTCTATTTGTCATTTTGGTCAAATTCATATAGAGGGTTCAAAAGATATTTCTAACAGAGTTATTTTCTCAAGATTAAGATTTAATAGTGGTGATAGGTTTGATATTGATAAAATCAAAGATAGTTATACGGCTTTATATTCATTAGAAGCATTTGACCAGCTTTATATCAAAGAGAAAAAACAAAGTAATATAGAAAAAATGAGAGAGCAGTATAGCTCTTTGTCTAAATTAACATCTTTTGATAAGTTATATAGAGATTTTAATAGTACAGAAAATAATATTGTACCTGTAGATATTAAATTTAAAGAGATAAAAAATAATGCACACTCAAGAATTGGGGTGGGATATGCTACTGATTTATTATTTCAGACTAAATATCATTGGGAGTATAAAAATTTTTACGGTAATGCTAGAAAATTAATGTTTGATGTTTTATACTCTAAAAAACAAAAAAAGATTGAAAATAATTTTTTAAATCCAGCATTTTTAGTATTGTGGGATTATCATTTAGATTTTCAAAATAGTGCAGGATATAGTGAAGAGGTAGATATTCATGATTTTGATGAAAAAGTAGCTTATGATAAGATATATCTATTGCATCAAGGTTCTAAATGGTTTAATAGTTTTGGAGTAGGCATAGAAAATAGAGATATATCTAATGATAAAAGTTTTTTTTTGATATATCCTTTTATGAAATTAGTATATGATTTAAGAGACTCTAAAGTTAATCCAACAAAAGGATTATATTTTTCACATGAAATGGAGTATGGTTTGCCATACTCTTCTGATAGTACAATTTATCTCAAATATATAGATGAGTTAAGATTAATATATACAATGTGGGGAGTTACTATATCAAGTGTGGGTAGAGTAGGAGCTATAACTGAGTATCAAAATAGGCTACCACAATCCAAAAAATTTTTTGCAGGTGGTGCATTTTCCAATCGTGCATATGGTTATGACAAAATTGGTATAGTAACATCCAAAGAGAGTACACTATCTAATGAGGGTGGATATAGTATGGCAAATTTATCAATAGAGGCAAATTTTCCTATATATCAAAATATACATTTAGGGATATTTTCAGATAATACAATGATAGGTTCTCAACAAGGTATATTGAAATTTACAAATGATATTATATATTCAGCAGGTTTTGGAATTAGATATATGACACCTATTGGTCCTTTTAAAGTAGATTTTGGTTTTAATACTCATAAATATAGTGACAATGCTATACATTTTCAAATAGGTCAATCATTTTGATTAGAGTTATATATTGGTTTATGGCTCTTATAGAGTTGTTTATACTTTTGGGTACTATATTGCTTTTTGTTTTATCGGATTCAAAAACTATTGATATAGTAGCAAAAGATATTTTATCAAAATATAATATTAGTTATAAAAAAATTTCAGGAAATATTTTTACAGGTATTGAGCTTTCAAATTTAGAATATAATAGTAGTAATTTAATAGATAATATAAATATTTATTGGAACCCTATTTCTCTATTAGATAAAAAAATACACATAACAAAAATCAATATAGATAAAATTAATTCAAATAATATATTAAGTATGATTAACTCATTGCCCAAGTCAAAAGGTAGTAAATACAAAATACCTTTTTCTTATCAGATAGATAGTATAGATATTACAACCAAACCTTTGAATTATCATGGAGTAGTTTTTAAAAATTTTGAATTGAATATAGATAAGTTTTCTATGGATAGTAATATGAAAAAAATTAAAACTAAACTACTTCAATTTTATATGGAATCAGATTTATTAAATATAGGATTACATGGTAAAATATCTAATAATAATATTAATTTAAATAGAGTTAGTTTAACAAATATAGATACAAAAGCAATAACTAAATTTATTAAAAGTTTTAATAAAAATAAAAAAAATAGTAATAAAAAAGTTTCAAATAAAAGTTATAAATTGCCATTTAAGAGTATTAAAATAGATAAACTTTTAGCATCAATAAAAGAAAAAACTAACTATGGTTCAATAACTCTAAAAAAAATACAGTTAATAGTAAATAGTATAATTATTGATATACAATCATCTTATAACATTAATTCATCCAAAGCTATTTTAATAGCCAAAACAAATTTTGCTGATACTAAACAGGAGGGATATATAAGAGACTCTAAATTATATACAAATGGTAATATCATAACAAAAGATTATCTTTTTAGAAAATATCATTTGCCTTTTAATAAAAAAGAGTTAAAAAAGTTATATGCTAAATTAGAACTTGATTATCAAGGTATGAAAATAGATATAGATAATAGTGTTAAAAAGCTTTTGGTTCTTAAAAACGATTTTAATATAGATATAAAAAGAGCTACTCATAAATTATCATATATATTTAAAGATAAAAAAATATATATTCACTCAAAAATAAAAGCCTCTATGAACTATTCTGATGAGAGTGATATAGATAATATAGTTTTGATTGATATAGCTAAAAAAGGTTATACCACATATCAAGGTAGTGTAAATATAAAAAAAATTAAATTAATACCTCAAAATATATCTAAAAATCTTTTGGAAAATCTAAAATTAAAATATAAAGGTAATAAAAAAGAGCTTTTGGTTGATATTAATTCCAATCAAATTAAAGGAGAATTTTTAACCCAAGGATACAAGAGTGCAAATTTAAAACTTTTTACAAAAAAAAGTCAACCTATATCTAAAATTTTAACAAATATACCAAAAGAGTTTAATGGTTCTTTTATTGATATAAAAAGTAATTCATTTATAGATTTTAAAAATATAACAAATACAAAAATTAAATTGGATATTAATTCTGATATAGCCAATATTTATAGTACTTTAAGTATGAAAAAACCATTAAAAATTATATTTGAGACAATTATACCTCCAAACTCAAAAATATCTAAATTGGATAAAAGAATTAAACTAAAATCAATATCAAAAATAGATGGTTATTTTATTTTTG
>Ga0256828_1002225_pt1 | contig 11675 bp, 12 predicted proteins | sample CV88metaG_FD_185993 | JGI IMG/M metagenome (GOLD analysis project Ga0256828, IMG submission 185993) | Hydrothermal vent microbial communities from East Pacific Rise, Pacific Ocean - CV88 | ecosystem: Environmental > Aquatic > Marine > Hydrothermal vents | place: Pacific Ocean: East Pacific Rise... | reverse complement strand
TTTACAATAGAGGTGCTGGAGAAATCCTTTTAACTTCTATGGATACAGATGGGGCAAAAACAGGATTTGAATTAAATATAACAAAACAAATAAGTTCAGCAATAGATATCCCTGTAATAGCAAGTGGTGGAGCTGGAACTATGGAGCATATAAAAGAGGCTTTTACTATAGGTGGTGCAGAAGCTGCACTTGCTGCTTCAATTTTTCATTTTAAAGAGATAGATATTATGGATCTAAAAAAATATTTACAACATAATGGTATTCCTGTTAGATTATGATTTTATGTGCTGGTAGAAATGAAACTTTCCCTTTTGCTACATCTATTGGAGTAGGGTTGATAGAAACTTCTATTAATTTAACTAGATTATGTTTATTTGATAAACCAGATTATATTATTTTTGTAGGAAGTGCTGGAAGCTATGGAAAATATAATATTTTTGATATAGTTCATAGTAGTAGTGCTTCTAATATAGAACTTGGTTTTTTGGAAGATAATTGTTATACTCCACTTGATAATGTTTTAAAAACTTCAAATAAAACTTTTCCTAATGATACAATTGTAAATAGTTCAAATTATATAACTACCAATGAAAAGTTAGCCAAAGAGTTTGAACAATACAGTATAGGGATTGAAAATATGGAATTTTTTGCTTTAGTTCAAGTTGCAAAAGAATTTGATATACCTATTGCTGGTATTTTTGTGGTTACAAATTATACCAATAAAACTGCTCATCAAGATTTCATCACAAACCATTCAAAAGCAATGGATAAGCTTGTTGATTATTTATATAAACAAAATTTAATAAAAAAGCAATAAAAAAGGGTGTAAGTTAAAACTTACACCCTTTTTAGATACTTAAATGATATATTTATACAAATGAAATATAAGCCATTTGTGTAGCATCACCTCTTCTAATTCTTGTTTTTACAATAGAAGTATATCCACCATTTCTAGTTTCATATTTTGGTGCTATTTCATTTATTAATTTTTTTGTTGCTTCTTTATCTTGTAATGAAGCAAAAATTAATCTATGTGCATTTAAGTCATTAACTAATGCTTTTGTGATTAATTTTTCCATATATCTTTTTAATTCTTTTGCTTTTGGTAAAGTAGTTTCAATTCTTTCTCTTTCAATCATAGCAATACTTAAATTTTTAAGTAAAGCTTTTCTATGAGAAGAAGTTCTACTAAGCTTTCTATATCCGTGCTTATGTCTCATAACTATCCTTTTTTAAATTTCTTAAGCTTTTAATTGCTCAAGTTTTTTTCTTAATGCTGAAGCTATATTTTCACTTAATGTTTCTTCTATAGGGTAACCTAATGCTGCAAATTTTTCAGAAATTTCTTCTAAAGATTTTTTACCTAAGTTTTTAATACTTTTTACTTCAACTTCACTCATCAATGCTAAATCACCTACATACTTAATTTTAGCTCTATCCAAAGAGTTAAAACTTCTAGCACTTAGATCTAATTCATCTATTTTAACGATCAAATCTTTTAAATCAACATCATTTTCTTCTTCTTCTGCTGTTGCAATTTGTACTTCAGAGATATTAAATACTTTGTTGAAAACAGACATTTGATCATACATAATTGTAACTGTTTCTTTAAAAGCATCTACTGGTGAAATTTGTCCATCTGTTTCTACTGTAATTACAGCTTTTTCATAATTTGGATTATCTTCTACAAGTATTTTTTCTATATCATAAGTTACTTTTTTTACAGGTGTAAAGAAAGCATCTATAGGAATATAACTACTTGGAATCATATCTCTAATCTCTTCAGATGATACATAACCAATACCTTTTTGTACTATAATAGAAAAAGTTAATTCAAAATCATCATTAATTGTTGCTAAGTAAGCATCTGCTGTTACAACTGTTAAATCATCATTAGATAAATCAGCTCCTGTGATAGTTTGTTTATTGCTAAAAGTATATTTAATTTCTACTTGTTCTTCATCAGAATTTATTTTGAATTTCATATTTTTAAGATTCATAATAAACATAGAAATATCTTCTAACATACCTCTTACAGTATCAAACTCATGTGCAGCACCTTCAATCTCTACTGCAATAACAGAATAACCAACAGAACTACTCATAAGTAATCTTCTAAGTGGATGTACAAGTGTAATTGCATAACCACTCTCAAAAGGATAAGCACTTATTTTTGCTACATTTGCAGAAACTTGTTCAATATCTACATTTGTTGGTAAAAACGGTGCTGTTACAAATTTTTTCATTTTTTATCCTTTATTTATTATTTAGAATATAACTCTACGATTAGTCTTTCTTCAACTGGAATAACTACTTCTTCTCTTTGAGGAATTCTTGTAAAAATTCCAAATACTTTATCTTTATCAACATCAACCCAATCAACCATACCTGTTTGATTTGTTAATTCTAAACTTCTTACAATTTGAACATTTGATTTTGATTTTTCTTTTACTTCAATTTTTTGTCCAGCTTTCACTAAAAACGAAGGGATATCAACTTTTTTACCATCAACTAAAATATGCCCATGAGTTACAAATTGTCTTGCATTTGCTCTTGTTGTAGCAAATCCCATTCTATAAACAACATTGTCTAATCTTGTTTCAATTAACTCAATTAAGTTAGCCCCAGTATTTCCTTCTCTTCTTGCTGCTTCTTTAAAATATTTTCTAAATTGTTTTTCAGATACACCATAAAGTATTTTTGCTTTTTGTTTTTCTTGAAGTTGCATACCATACTCAGATATTTTACCTCTTCTTTGCCCATGTTGTCCTGGTGCAAATGGTCTTTTTTCTAAAGCAGATTTACCGTTTAATCTTCTCTCACCTTTTAAACCAAGGTCAGCATTAAGTCTTCTTTCTAATTTTTCTACAGGTCCTCTATATCTTGCCATGCTTATTCCTTACACTCTTCTTCTTTTTGGAGGTCTACAACCATTATGTGGTAATGGTGTAACATCTTTAAACCATTTTACTGTAATACCTTCAATTCCACCGATTGATTTAACAGCCATATCTCTACCAGAACCAGGTCCTTGAATTTTAATTCCAACATTTTTAATACCATGTTCTTTTGCTTTAGCTAATGCATCTTCAACTGCTGCTTGAGCTGCGAAAGGAGTAGATTTTTTGCTACCTTTGAAACCTAAATTTCCAGCACTTGACCAAGAAATTGCATTTCCAGCATTATCTGTTACTGTTACCATTGTATTGTTAAATGTTGCTGCAATATGTACTATACCATCAGCAATATTTTTTCTTACAATTTTTTTTCTAGTTACTTTTCTTTTTGCCATCAGTTATCCTTATTTAGCTGCTGCACCAACAGTTTTCTTTTTACCTTTTCTTGTTCTAGCATTAGTTTTTGTCTTTTGCCCTCTACAAGGTAAACCTCTTCTGTGTCTTAAACCTCTATAAGATCCTAAATCCATTAATGATTTAATATCCATAGCAACTTTTTTTCTTAAATCCCCTTCAACAACATAATTAGCTTGAATTTCATTTCTAATAGCTGCTGCTTCATCTTCTGTTAATTCATGAGCTCTTTTATCAGGATCAATTCCTGTAGCTTTTAAAATTAATCTTGATGTATGCAATCCAATACCATAAATATATGTTAAAGCATATTCCATTCTTTTTTTATTTGGTAAGTCTGTACCAGCAATTCTTGCCATTTACTTATCCTTGTCTTTGTTTATGTTTTTTGTTTTCGCAGATTACTCTTACGATACCTCTTCTTTTGACAATTTTACATTTGTCACACATTTTTTTTACTGAAGCTCTTACTTTCATGAGTCTATCCTTCAAAAATTTTTCCACTCTATATGGTGAGATAGATCTACACAACTACTTAATATTCGTTATCTCAACAATCTAAATCCCAGTACCTAAATTAAGGTAATTTCACCAACTCTTTATAAAATTTTTTTTATTAAATTTTATAAAAACTTCTCTTGGTTATAGAAATGGAAGCAGATTATACTGTTTTGTAGCTTAGGATTTGATAAAAGTATTTAGGTTTTCTATATCTTCATAACTTGTCATATCTAATTTTACAGGTGTAATTGATACAAAGTTATCTTTTACAGCTTCAAAATCACAAGTTTTATCATCACTTTCCCATAGTAAAGGGTGTAACCCTATCCAATGAAATTCATTACCTTTTGGATCATGGTATCTATGGCAATCATTGCCAAATACTCTATATCCAGCTTTTGTTATTTTGATACCATTATATTCAGATATACTACAAGGTGGGATATTTATATTTAAAAGTTTTCGTTTCCCAAGTGGAAATTTATCTTGGAAAATTTTTTCTACTACATCATATATAATTTTTTTTGCAAGTGCATAATCCCACAAATCACCTTGTGCTTTTGCATTTGAGTCTAAAACTTGTGAAATAGATATAGCAGGAACATTTTGCAATACAGCTTCCATAGCTCCAGCTACTGTTCCACTGTATGTTATATCTTCTCCCATATTTGAACCAATATTTATACCACTAATTACCAAATCAGGTAATTTCCCCTCATTATATAAATTATGCAATCCTAAAAATACACAATCTGTAGGTGTACCATCTTCTAGTGCATACCAATCATCTGCAATACTTTTAAATTTAAGTGGTTTTGTTAATGTCATACTGTGAGAAGATGCAGATTTATTTAATAAAGGTGCAACTACAATAATATTTGCAAGTGGAGTTAATGCTTGAACAAGATGTTTTAAACCAATAGCATCAAAGCCATCATCATTTGTTATTAAGATATTTTTTTTATATGTTTTCAAAAGTGGAAAGTTGCCTATTATTAAAATGGAGCTTCAGATAGGACTTGAACCTACGGCCTGCTGATTACAAATCAGCTGCTCTACCAACTGAGCTACTGAAGCAAAAAAGTACGGAATTTTAACAGATATTTTCTTAAAAGTATTTTAAAGGTTCTCTTAAGTAACAATACACTATAATTAACTAATCAGTTAGTTAATTAAGGAAAAATATGTCAAAACAAAGGGATGCTAGTATTTCTAAAGATTTGATCTTGCAAAATGCTATAAAACTTTTTTCACAAAAAGAGTTTAGTAGTGTTTCTATGGATAGTTTAGCAAAAGAGTGTGGGTTAAATAAAGCTATGATTTTTTATTATTATAAAAATAAACAAGCTTTATATGAAGAGGTTATTATATATATTTTAGATGAAATATATACTGTAATTATTAAAAAAAATCAAAATTTAATAGATCCAAAAGAACAATTAATAAGTTTTATTAAAACTTTTACTTTATTTGCATGGGAGAAGCCATATCTTTCATCATTATTATTAAGAGAGTTAAGTCATAGTAATAATAGTGATATTTCGCAAATATTATTTGCAAATATGAAAAAACTATATAAACTTTTTTGTGATATTTTAAAAAATGGTGAAAATAATGTTTTTATTGATAATTGTTCTAAAGATTCTATGATGTTATATTTTATGATAATTGGAACAATTAATCTAATGGTTACAACTACAAATATTCGATATAAAGCATATTCGACAGATACTTTAAATACATGTTTTGAATGTGATGAACAATATGTTTTATCTTATGTAACTAAACAAATTTTAATTTTAATTTTAAAGGGTTAAATATGAAAAAAATTTTATTAACTATGATTTTGGTTGTTTTATCTGCAAATGCTACAACTATAACAGAATTATTTGATTCATTGAAGAAGCAACCAACAACAAAATTAGATAATCTAAATGCAACATTTGCTTTGAAAGCACAAAATAAAATTGATGCAAAATATTATCCAACAATTGAACTTTTTGGAGGATATACACATTATAATTCTCAAACAGCATTAAAACCACTTGATCCAATTACAACAGGACAATTAACTAAATCAAATGATCCTATACCGTTTTCTCAAACAATTTCAAATATTGGTATAAAATTTTCAATGCCATTATTTTCAAAAGAACTTGGTAGCTTAAGTAATAAAGCAAAATATTTAGTAAAAAGTGCAAGATTAAAAAAACAGATAAATTTTTATCAAAATGAAGCTACTATTTTAGCTTCAAATAGTGCTTTGGAATATTTGGATAATTTACTTATAGCATTAAATGGAACAAAACATTCTTTATTGACAACTAGAAAAGAGATAGAAATTTCAGTTAAAAGTGGAAGAATGCCTGGAATTGCATTGGATAAGATAGATGAAAAATTAAATCAAATGGAAATAGCAATTAATAATACTCAAATTCAACAATTAAATTTAATTAGTAAAATAGAGGCGATTACAGGTATTAGTTTAACACAACATATTAGTATGGAACAAATAAAAGATATAGATACTTCAAATATGATAGTTTTAAAACCATTACAAAATACTATACAAGCGAATTTAAGTGATTTAAAAGCTTCAAAAGAGAAAAGATATTATCCAAAAGTAGCATTAAATGTAGTATATAATAAAAATTATGCTCAAGATAATGTTCAAGATGATAGAAATATACAAGAGGGATATGGATATTATCAATTAGGTGTAAAACTACCATTATATGATCAATCACAAAGTACAGATATTGAATTAAAAAAAATATCTCTTTTAAAAACCAAAGCAAAATTGGAAAAAACAAAATTAGAATTAATCTCTCAAACAAAATCTTTGCAACAAGAATTGCAATTATTATACAAATCAAAAAAACTTAACAAACGAAATATTCAAAGGGAAGAGGATTTATTAAAATATGCAAAAGTAGCTTTTAAACAAGGTAGAATAACACAAGAAAATTATCTAAAATATGAAGATGAACTTTTAAGAGCAAAATCAAATTATTTTAAAGTTCAATCAAAAATTTGGCAAGTAATTGCAAAATTATCTGTGATTTATGGTAATGATTTAAAAGGAGTAGTAAAATGAAAAAAATTATAAATTGGATTGTAGTAGTAGCTATTATAGCTATTGCAGTTATAGTTGGATTAAAAGCAGTAAAAGCTAAAAAAGCAAAAGAAGCTTCTATTTCAAAACCAGTTGTTTATAGTATAAAAGTTAAAACTATAACACCAAAAAAATTAAAAGCAACATTAACATTGCCTTATTTAGCAGTTACTAAAAGTAATGATGATGTTAAAATTAGTTCAAGAGTTAGTGGTAGAATTTTGCATATTGCAAAAAGTGGAGATATTGTAAAAAAAGGTCAAACTATTGTAAAAATAGATGATACTGAACTTAAAAATTCTCTTGAAACTATTAAATTAAATATATCTTCATTAGAATCACAAATTAAATCAAAACAAGTAGCTTTAACAAATTTGCAAAATACACATAATAGAACTCAAGAACTTTTAAGTGTAAATGGAGCAACAAAAGAACAATTTGAAAAAGAGGTAACAAATATAGAAGCTATAAAAGCTTCAATTAATACTTTAAATTTAAAAATAAAAGAGTTACATTCTAATCAAGCTTCAATTAACAATAAACTTTCATATACAACTATAAAATCTCCTGTAAGTGGTATTGTTACTAGACTTTCTAATGTTGGAGATATTGCAATGATGGGTAAACCACTTATTAGTATAAGTGGGAATACAAATAGTTATGTAGTTGTAAGACTTCCAGATACTATTAATTCAAAGGCTATTATTTTCAAAGATAAAATATATGAGTTAAATCCGTTAAATACCACATATAATGGGCTTTTACAATATTTAGCAAATATTGATAATTCTCTTACAAGTAATCAAACTGTTAATATAGATGTAGTTATTTTTGATAATATTGGGTTTAAATTACCACATGATGCTATTTTAAATCAAAATGGTAAAAGTTATGTATTAAATTTAGTAAACAATCAAGCTATACCAAAAGAGATAAATATTATTGCAAATGGAGAACAAGGGGTTATAGTAAGTGGTATTAATGAAAATGATAACATAATAATAGCAAAACAAGATATATTACTAAAACTTCTTAGTGGAATTAAAGTAAAAGCTATCAATTAAAAGGGTATAAAATGATATTTGAATATTTTTATAAAAGACCATATTTACTTTATAGTATAATTGCAGGTTTTTTTATTATGGGAATTGTTGCTTTGGTAACTTTACCTAAAAATCTTTTTCCAGATGCAAATCCAGCTAAAGTAGTAGTTATAACAAAAGTACCTGGTGCAACAGCAAAAGTTGTAGCTTCAACTGTATCAAAACCTATAGAGGAAGAATTATCAAGACTTGGTGGGGTTACAGATGTAAGTAGTACAAATGTTGCAAATATTTCAATTGTAAGTGTTGAATTTAATTATAAAAAAAGTTTAAATTCTGCAGCAGTTGATGTAGCTAATGCTCTTAATATTGCTAAAGCTAAAATTCCATCTGGACTAAATCCAGCTATTTATACAGCAGGTGATTTTACACTTCCTGTTGATATTATCTCTTTAAGTCCTAAAAATTCTTTAATCACTTTAAGTCAAATTAGAAAAATTGCAGATAGTTTTATTAAACCATATCTTTTAAGTGATAAAAATATAGGTAATGTAGAAGTTTTTGGAGGATATCAAAGTTCTATTAATATAGAGATTGATCCATTTAAAGCAAAAAAATATGGTGTAGATTTTGCAACTATATCAAAAGTTATTTTATCTCAAAATAAAGATATTCCTGTTGGATTTATAAAAGGGAAAAATAGTTTTTATACAGTAACAATATATGGGGAAAAAGATAATGTATTAAATCTTGAAAATCTTTTAATTAAACCAAATGTAAGATTAAAAGATATTGCAAATGTTAAATGGGGATATCAAAAACGAACAAGTGGATATATAGGAAATGGTAAAGAATCTATTGCACTTTCTATTCAAAGAGCACCAAATGGAAGTGTGTTAGATGTTAGTAAAGCTGCTAGATTACAGATGAAAAAACTTGAAGAAAAATATCCTAATATCAATTTTGAAATAAGTGATACTCAAAGAGATTTAATAGAACAAGCAAATACCAATATGTTAGAAGCATTAAGAGATGCAGTATTTTATACTTTAATAGTGATTATGGTTTTTTTAGGTAATTTTAGAGCTATTATTGCAGCTGGACTTTCAATTCCTATGGTATTTTTCTCAACTATTGCAATTATATGGTTAACTGGTGGTGAGTTAAATATTGTAATTTATACAGCAATTATATTAGCTCTTGGTATGCTTACAGATGATGCTGTTGTTGTGTTGGAAAATATTGAAAGACATTTAATAGAAACCAAAGAGGATTTACAACTTGCTATTAAAAATGGTACAAAAGAGGTATTAAGTCCTGTTTTTGCAGGAACTCTTGCTACTATTGCTATTATATTTCCTTTAATGTTTATAGGTGGTTTCCCTCAAAAGATATTTAAACCTTTGATTGAAACTTTAATTATAGCTTTATTGGTTAGTTATTTTTTATCAATTACATTTATTCCTCTTCTTTCAGCATGGTTATATAAAAATGGAACTCAAAAAACAAAAATAGAAAATATTTTTGAAATATTTTATCAAAATACTATAGGAAGATTAGTAGCACCTTATGAGGGGGTTTTAAAATTTTCAGACAATGGTTGGAAAATCGGAAGAAGATTGATATTAACAGTTGGAGTTATAGCTTTTTTAGGATTTAGTTTAAAAAATGTTATGCCAACAATTGGAAAAGATGCTATGCCACCTATGGATACTGGTATTATAAAAGCACAAATTGCTTTTAGTGCCAATGGTACTACAGATGAAGCAGAAATAAGATTAAAACCATTTTTAACATGGTTAGATAAACAACCTTGGTTGATTAGAAGTTCTATAGCTTTTGGAAGTGAAGAGGGAGTTTTAAGTTTAGGTAGTGGAAATTTACCAACAGAAGCTACAATTACAATCAATGCAGTTAATAGATTTAAAAGAGATAAAACTATATGGCAACTTGAAAATATTATTAGAGAAAAATTATCACATTTGCAAGGTATTAAGAAAAATGATGTATATGATTTTGGTGCGACAGCAGTATCGAGTGTAAAAGCTACAGTTGATAGTAGAATCAAATCACCATCAATTGATGGGATTAGCCAATATTCAAAAAAAGTTTTAAAAGCTATGCAAGAGGTTAGAGGATTAACTTCAGTTTCAACAAGTTGGGATAAAGATTTTACAGAATATATTATAGATATTGATAGAAATAAAGCCTTACGATATGGAATTACACCTTTTGATATAGCTATGCAAATACCTATAAAAGGTGAAATAGCATCTTTAAATGCTAATTTAGAATCTATGAATACCCAATTTGTAAGAATTTATTTAAAAGATAGATTTACAAAAAATTTAGAAACTTTAAAATTATTGCCAATTTCTACTAAAGATGGGCAAATACCTTTATCTCAAATAGCTACTATTAAAAAAAGTTTAACATTTTCAAAAGTAGAAAGAGATAATATGATGTATTCATTAGATGTTAATGGATATAGGGCAAAACGACCAGTAACTCATTTGACAGATGATACAATAAAAGAGATTAAAAAAATTCATAATGATAGTTTTATTGTAACACAAACAGGTGATAGTGCTCAAATTACAGATAGTTTTCAAAGAATGATAAAAGCTATAGCTTTGGGAATTATTGTTTTAATTATGAGTTTAATTGCAATTTATAAATCAGTTAGAATGGCATTTATTATGATACTTGTATTGCCATTATCTTTAATTGGAGCTTCTTGGGGAATGTTATTTTTTAATAAACCAAGTTGTATGCCAAGTCTTTTAGGGATATTACTTTTATTTGGAATTATTATTAAAAATGCTGTATTGTTAATTGATTTTTATCAAATGCACAAAAGCAAAGGAGAATCATCTTTTCAAAGTGCAATTGATAGTGTAACTATTAGATTTCGTCCTGTTATGATGACAGCCTTTGGAACAATTGCAGGTATGATACCTATTGCATTAGAACAAGCAGTAGGTCTTGAAAGACTTAGTCCTTTAGCTGATGTTGCTATTGGAGGATTGTTAATAGGAACACTTTTGACATTGATTTATATACCTATGTATGCATATATATTTGATAAGGATTAAGATGAATAATTTATTAAAATTACATTATACAGGACCAAAACCATTTATTAATCAACATGGTGTATTTTTTAAAGATGGTAAAGAAGATAAATATATTTATTTGAAAGTTGCTACAAGAGTTTTATTATCAATTGATAAAGTTTATGCTAAAAAAGAAAATTTTCAAGTTTTTATTAACAATCATGACAATTTAACAGATGCTGATGTTTTAGAGATTTTACAAATGTATGAGCCAAATCTTGAAGAACATGTGAAAACTGAGGAAGAAAAATATCTAAAGCATATTGAAGATATGATTTTAGAAGTTAAAAAAAATAGATTATTAAGTGCAAGTGAAAAAGATATATGGATAAAAAATATAAATCTTATGAAACCATATATGATTCAAAGGGAGATTAATAAATTATATTATATTCATATTATTAAACATATTAAAGATATAATTTCTAAAGACAAAATCAAAGAGATTGATATTGATTTTAGTTTGGAACATTGGCATATTTTAGAATCAATTGCAGGTAATTTGGAATATGGTGTAAAATCTGTTCCAACTCAAATAAAAGTACAAGAAGATAATAATGGCAAATTGGTTGCAAAATTATTTATTAAT
>Ga0256828_1002224_pt1 | contig 11676 bp, 9 predicted proteins | sample CV88metaG_FD_185993 | JGI IMG/M metagenome (GOLD analysis project Ga0256828, IMG submission 185993) | Hydrothermal vent microbial communities from East Pacific Rise, Pacific Ocean - CV88 | ecosystem: Environmental > Aquatic > Marine > Hydrothermal vents | place: Pacific Ocean: East Pacific Rise... | reverse complement strand
TTTATGTTCTGTATAAGAGAGTGTAGATAAAGAAGCATGCCAAAGGATATCTATCCCGTTCATCTCACAAAAATCAAAAAAATTACATTCACAAGTAAGTAGTGACATGCTGTCACCACTACATCCCCCACTTTGTAGCCAATAAAGATTCATAAAACTCCCCTTTATAAGGGAGGAATTCTATCAAAAAGGAAATAAAAAAATGATAAAATGAACATTCATTTATAGATACGCTCCCCCAACAACTGCATTGTATTTTCCAAGAGGAAAGGATTTGTTGAGTTTTGGAGGGTTTTGTTTAAAATTTCTCTCTACTCTCGAGAATAGAGACTGATTTCCAAAACTCTCTCCACAGATAATAAAATGCTGAGCTTTTGTTTTACTCTGTATCTGAAACATAATATCACTAAAATAATCCCCAAATGATTCAAAAAATGAATATGCCAAAATAGTATCATCAACCCCTGCCAAAGTATAGGAGATGATACTGGCTATAAGTGCGGTATAGTTAAACTTGTTATCAACTACCTGTGTATCAACAAGTATCCCACCTTTCCCAGTAAAACGCATCGCAACCTTACTTAAACCTCTGTAGTTTTTTTCCTCTATATCAAGAATAATTGCAGCAGCCTCAAAAAGATTGGCATTTTGTTTTTCTTGCAGTGCTTCAAGTCGTGCATAGACTTCTGGTCGCTGTTTTTGTAAGTTGGCTATGAGTCTGTCTGAGCCTTCTCTTAGATTTTTGATATCTTCTATAAGTGTATGGGGATCAAACTTGTTTGGAGGAACAGCACGAACAACATTTTTACCGTTATAGTATAAAAAACTTGCTTCATTACCAAAATACCCACCTATGCATTTTTGCCCCTGAAGATTATGCTCAACAATCACAGAGAAAAAACTCGCTTCATCTTCTGCTATCTCAAACTGCTTTTGATGGATATTTTTCAAAGCTCCCACATGATGAACTCGGTCAGAGCTTACCTCCCCAAAACGGCTGAGTTTATCAAAAATCACCCCATCTTGTGTATCTACTCCTGCTAAATTATATGCTATTGACAAAGTGTCGCTGTGGGTTGTGTTGCGACAAGGGAAACAAACCCGTTCCCCACTTGCTATAAAACTTCGATCTTTGTTTAAAAAGTATCGTAAATCCTCTTGTGTGGTTATCTCAAGATCAAATTCCATCTTAAAATCAGCCTCACTCTGACTTGTAGCTTCTTCATATCCTATAAAATCAAGCCCAAGCCTTTTTAGCTCTACACCAAGTAAGATACTAAACCCCTCATCTGGGTATTTCACAAAAGCGGTGTTATACCCCATCGTATTTTTAAGTTCTTCATCTTTAAGTGCTACATGTAAGATCGGTCGCTCAATCGATAAAAGTGCTTGAAACTCCTCTGAGATCAACGCACAATAGTCCGTTATCTTATCCGCTTCGACAAACATCAACTTTGTATTTGGTGTTTTGTGCGAGAGTTTATAAAACACCCGATACCCAAGTGTTGTTTGGATCAAAACCTTTTTATTGTCATTGATCGCTTTTGCTGCTACTTCAAACATCGTTCTAAAACTTCCCGCATCATTTGCATATCGCTCAGAGTTTTTACTCATCAGCCGTACCGGTATCCCACACTCATGGCAAGAGTTTAAATGATATCCTTCTCTAAGACCAACATTTTTCATCTCTTCTTCACACTTACTACACGGCTGAATGTATTTCATAGAGGTGTTTGTTCTGTTATAAGGATAGTGTTGTAAAAAGCTCACACCTCCACCACAACAACTACAACTCGTAAAAGGGTAATAATACCTCCTACTTGTTACATCAAAAAGGTCCTTTTGACAACTTGGGCATAAGCCAAGCCCAAGAGGATAAAGCAGATCAAGCCAAGCCAAAGAAGTTATCTCTTGCTCTTGTACATAAGTTTTAAAGTTTTTTAAAAACAATGAAGCAGGAAGCCTTGATTCAAGTGTTTGTAACATCATATCAAGATTTTCATTTTTTTCATCAAATGCACAAATGAGTCGATCATCATTTTGCTTTATAGAGCTAAAGATACCATACTCTCTACTTGTTGCAATGATAATGTTTTTAATATAAGGTTGAGTTGTAGTTACAAAAAGTTCTAAGATTAGTGCCATGATTTTCCTCTAAAGTGAATAGTTATTCATATTATAGAGAAAAAGGGGTAAACAGTTGTTTAAAAGAGAAAGCTTATGCTTCCTCTTTTACAAATTTTGTTCCGCTAAAGACGATAGAAATATCACCTTCTTTCCAAAAGATTGTTCTCCACACCTGATAGTAGATATGAAAAGCACTCCATGCGATAATCCACCACATAGTTTCATGATGTGAAATTCTTACATCCATCAAAGTTCCACCAGTTGCAGGAATTGTCCAGTCAGTAAAGAGATGAAGCATTGCCGGCCACCAACTACCAATGGAGCTAAGTCCAGATTCAAGACCGTGAACATACAGTTGCAATCCAGTAAGTAACATCCAAGCCAACATCAAGTGAAATACCAAAAAATAAACAGTATTGAAACTGTCTGCATGAGTAGAATCAAATGATTTTGTTCTATTAAGTGTTAAAAGATTTGCAAGAACTGCAAAAAATTCTTTAATATTTTTTCCGGTTGGCAATATCTTTTTATACGGCTTTTCAAATCGTGAAAAAAAGTAAAGATACGCTATCACAATACTACTGACATCAAAAATAATAGCTATCATAAAATGAACCCATCTGTTCCATCCCATAACATATTTATCTACTGCACTATCAGCTATAAAACTTTGATAGTACGGATGACCTATGTACAAACCGGTAATAACAGCACCTACCATACTAAGAGCAACCACCCAGTGGTTTGCTCTCATAAATGCCGTCATCCTTTTTACTTGTTTATATCCGGGTTTCATGACATCTCCTTAGATAGTACAACCGGTGTCTACTTTATATACACCAAGTTCTTTGCCTTTTGTATCGACAACATGCACCGCACAAGCAATACAAGGATCAAAACTATGAATAGTTCTGATAATCTCTAACGGTTCTTCAGGATTAGCAACCTTCGTACCTATAAGAGCTGCTTCATATGCTCCCATACGCCCTTTCATATCTCTTGGAGCTGCATTCCAAGTTGATGGTACAACTGCTTGATAATTTGTAATCTTACCATCTTTGATTCTCATCCAGTGTCCCAAAGCTCCACGAGGTGCTTCAGCAAGACCAACCCCTTTTGTATCTTTTGTTACATAATCAAAATCAAATTCACTCCAAGTACTGTCATCTCCAGCTGCTACATTCTTAGCCAATTCATCAACCCATTCCATCATTACATCTGCCATAAGCTCTGTTTCAATAGCACGACCTGCTGTACGACCAATAGTTGAGAAAAGTACCTCAACCGGTAAGTTACCGTTTTTAAGAAACTTCATAACATATTCTGTTATTCTCTTATCTTTAGCTGCAACACCCACTACCATTCTTGCCAGTGGTCCAACTTCCATTCGCTCATCACCATAAATAGGTGATTTGATCCAAGAATATTTTTCATCTGTTTTAAGATATGCTATACCGTCTGCTTTTTTCTCCAAACCTGTATAGTGAGGTTTTGTTTCACCATCATAAGGATGAAGTGCTTTATCACCTTCATACCAAGAGTGTGTAACATCTTCTATAATTTTTTCAGGATCAAACTTATGTACTTTACTTAAATCACCATTTAATACTACACCACTTGGAAATAAAAGGGCAGATTTGTAAAAACCTGTATCATCAAGTCTAAAATCTCCATATGCCATAAAATTAAGTAGACCTCCACCAGTTCCACCAACACCTTTCCCTTTTTTCAAAGCAGTAAAAGTTGCAGAACTGTCTGTTGCTTCTTCTGCATACATTGTTCCAGCCATATAAACATCTGGTAAATACGCCTGTTTGATAAACTTTGTACCATCTTGAAGAAGTTGTTTAAAAAGTGCTATACGAGCAGGATTTTTAATATCTTGTACACATGTTACCCCTCCAACAACTATACTTTGTGGATGCGGATTTTTACCACCAAAGATCGCTTGCATCTTTGCCAAATCTCTTTGAATATCAAGAGCTTTTAAATAATGTGCAACACCTATAAGATTTTGCTCAGGTGTAAGTTTATAATGTTTGTTCCCCCAGTATCCGTTTCCAAAAATCCCAAGACGACCCTGTTTTACAAATTTCGCAACTCTGTCTTGGATCTCTTTGAACTGTCCTGCACCCTCTATATACGGGTTAGTTCCTGCTACTTTTGCCCATTTTACCGCTTCTTCGGTTGTTTTGGCAGGATCTGCTTTAAGCGCTGATACTACATCAACAAAATCAAGTGCATGAAGATGATAAAAATGCACCAAGTGATCATGCACATAGAGCGCACCTTGGATAAGATTTCTAACAAGTCGTGCATTTTTAGGAATAGTAACACCCATAGCATCTTCAGCTGCCTCGATACTTCTTTGATAGTGTGTACCTGTACACACCCCACAGATTCTCATAGCTAAAAGCCCGGCATCTCTTGGATCTCTTCCTTTAAGGATAGTCTCAATCCCTCTAAACATTGTAGAAGAACTGTATGCATCTACAATCTGATTGTTTTCATCTATGATCGCCTCAATACGAAGATGCCCCTCAATTCTAGTAATCGGATCAACTACGATATGTTTCTTACTCATTTACCACTCCTTCATCATCTTTTTTCCCTGCTACCATACTCGCTGCCGCATGGATACCTATACCGATACCTGCTGCTGTTAAGAGTCCAAGACCAAACTCATCTACAGATTTTTCAACTCCACCTGTCGGTGCTTTAATATTTGCATCTGCCATCGGTTTTTCATAAGCGTATTTATCCCAAAAATCAGGCTCACTACATCCGATACATCCACGACCCACTCCAACTGGCCAGTTCACCGCTTCGTTATAACGGATGATAGAACAGTTGTTAAATGTCATAGGACCTTTACACCCTACTTTATAAAGACAGAAGTTGTTTTTCGCACCTTCATCACCCCATTCTTCAACAAACTCACCTGCATCAAAGTGCGCACGACGCTCACAGTTATCATGGATTCTATATCCAAATGCGAACTTTGGACGAAGAAGTGAATCAAGTTCAGGGATCTGACCTGTTAAGATATAGTGTAAGATAACACCTACCATATTTGCCGGATTTGCAGGACATGCCGGAATATTGATGATAGGTTTGCCTTTTACAACATCCATCACACCAACGGCACCTGTTGGATTTGGAGAAGCTGCCGGAACTCCACCAAATGTCGCACAACTACCAACTGCAACGATCGCAGCAGCATGTTTTGAAACACGCATCAAGTGATCATAAAAATTCTCTCCACTTGCTCCTATAGTACACCATTCTTTTCCTATACCTGTAGGAACTGAACCTTCAACGAAAAGAAGGTATTTGTCTTTAAATGTTTCCATCGCATCTTCAAGTTGCTTCTCAGCTTGATGTCCTGAAGCTGCTTGGAGTGTTTCATGGAATTCCAAAGAGATGATATCTAAAACAATCTCATCAATTTTTGGTCCATCTGAACGGAGTAATGCTTCAGAGTTCCCTGCACAGTCTTGAAGTTCAAGCCAGATTACCGGAGCTCTGTTCATATGCAATGTTGCTTCAGCCACAAGTGGAGTAAATGATGCAGGAAGCATTAACATCGCAGTTGTTGCACTTGCCCATTTCATAAATGAACGACGATCAATCCCATTTGTTTCAAGTACCTCTTCAACTGAAAGTCTGTTATTTACCGGTGTAGCAGATTTGAGTTCTTCAAGTCTTGCACTACACTTTGCAAATAAATCCTCATAATATTTTTCACCTTTGTTTGTATCAACTCTTGCACTTTTGGAAGTAAAGAGTTTTTTGACACCTTCTATGCGATCATCCATCGCGGCTCCTTTCTGAATGAATATCTATTCAGATTTTATCTATCACAAACTTAATCAGTGCTTATAAAATTTAATTTAAGCTAAATTTGAGTTTTTCTTATATAGTTTTAGGATTCTTTTAGCAAAAAAGTAGCATTATGATGCTAAAAGAAATATCTTCTTTGATATAATAGCATTACTTAAGAGGTAGGTTTTAATGGCAAAAATTTCAAAAGAACAAAAAAAAGAAACTATTATCCAAACATCATTACAGCTTTTTTCAAAAAATGGTTTTTACAACACAACTATCCCTGATATTGCTAAAAAAGTTGGAATGAGTGTTGGAAATTTTTATAATTACTTTAAATCAAAAGAGATTTTAGCAAAAGAGCTTATCCTCTATATCTCTGAATATCTTGGTAAAAATATAGAAAGTATCAACCAAGAAAAAGGTTCTACAAAAGAAAAGATAGGTAAAATAGTTTCTATGTATTTTGGAATGGCACAAGAGCATCCAGAAATGATAGAATACTTTTTACGAATATATCTTTCAAATCGTGAAGTTTTTGGAGAAGAGTGTCAGGGTATGGTATGTGTCAGTTCTTTTGTAACGGAATTAATGCTCTTTTTTGAAGAAGGTGTCAAATGTGGTGATCTTCGAGATCAAGACTTTTTTAGTGCTTTTGGTTTATTTATGGGATATCTTGGTGGAATGGTCTTTTTATATGGTGAAAAGATCCTTCCAGATGAGCTTGAGAGCTATCAGGCTTCCATAACAGAAAATATTTACAATGCCCTCAAAGCTTAAACTTCTTTGGTTACAAGGTATTACATGTAATGGAAATGCTCACTCTTTTTTAAACCATCCTCGCCTTGCTTCTCTTTTAAAACATTTTGAATTATTGTACCATCCATTACTTCCATCCTCATACTCTTTAGAAAAAATTGTAACAGATTTTCCAGCTGCTGATATTTTGATATTTGAAGGAGCTTATAGTAGTGAGTTTACACGAGCTGATGTAAAACTCCAAACAATCATCACTAACTTACAACAAAAGAGTTCATACATTATAGCAGCTGGTACATGTGCCGCATACGGTGGAATTATGCAACTAAGTGATCCAAAAAGCAGTGGTATTATTTATACAAAACAAAAAGAACTACTTAATCTTATTGATAAAGAAAAACTCATCTCTATTCCAGGATGTCCAATTCATCCAGAATGGCTTGGTTATGTATTGGAGATGATTATCCATAATAAGAAGATCCCTCTTGATAACGAACTTCGTCCTTCCGAACTTTTTGCACCATTAACACACCATGGATGTGACAGAAATGAATATTTTGAATGGAAAGTAGATGCCAAACAATTTGGTGAGAAAGAGGGATGTTTGTATTATGAACAAGGATGCCGTGGAGTAATGACCCATTCGAGTTGTAATAAAATTCTTTGGAATGAAGTCAGTTCAAAAACAAAAGCAGGAACACCATGTTTTGGATGTACTGAGAGTGATTTTCCACGATCAAATATGTTTCATACAAAAACAAATATGTCAATCCCTGAAGATGTACCACTGGGAGTTGGGAAAAAAACATATCTAACCATTGCTGGTATAGCAAAAACATTTCATATAAAAAGACTTGAAGGAAAACTGATTGATTACAAAACAGATAATAGAAAAGATTGAAGGGGAAGCGGAAGTCTTTTTTGAAGAGCAAAACAATAAAGTTTCCTTTGCTACTATTTCTTTTGGTCATATGAGAGATTTTAGTAAAATCCTACAAGAAAAACCGGCTCTTGATGCACTTGTTCTCACCCCTCGAATATGTGGTATATGTGGGCATTCACATCTTTATGCAACTGTTAAGGCACTTGAAAATGCCTATAAAAATGCAGGAGTCAATGTTGAACTCTCTGAAAAATCATTCCAGATTCGTGAAACTACACTTATGCTTGAAATCATTCAAAATCATATAAAATGGATCTATCTCACAGCAATACCTAAAATAGAAACTCTTTTAAAAAAGCACTCTCAAACAAAACTAAAAGGTCTATATAGCAGTACTCTTATAAATAAGATCATAGCTCTACTAAGTGGTCAATATCCTCATAACTCCTATATGCTACCAGGAGGAATTACAAGTGATTTTACTTATATAGATATTACAAAAGCGATCGGTTTTTTGGATGAATTGAGTATCTTTTTGGAAAAAGAGTTCTTTGGAGTAGATTTAGAAAATTTTTTATCATTTCAATCATGTAAGGATTTTAATACGATTAAAAGTGAAGTGGCATCATTTGAAAACTCTTTGATAGATTTACAAATGCAAACTAAAGGATTTGGATATGACAGGTTTTTAACTCTTGGAGATCATAGTTTTACAAAACAGGCAAAGATCAAAAAAACACTTTTACAAAAAGCTGATATAAAATACTTATCTACATCACCTGCGTACTCTCCCCATCAAACAACTTTTGCATATAATGCTCTTTATAAAGATGAATTTATAGAAGTTGGTCCACTTGCCCGTGCTATGTCTAACAACATTCCTTTAATTAAAAATATCCATCGTCGATATAAAGACAGTACCTATGCAAGATCCATAGCAAGGATATATGAGATAGCTTTTTTAATCCAAAAAATAAGAAAAACAATTTTACATGTAGATGTTACACAACCCTCATTTATAGAACTTCCAAATATCAAAAAAATATCTGCCAAAGGGGTTGGAGTTGTTGAAGCTCCAAGAGGTTCACTTATCCATACTGTTTCTATAGAAAAAGGTATCATTAAAGAGTATGAGATCATCACTCCAACACAATTTAACCTAGCAAGTGGAACAAAAGAAAAACCCTCCATAGCTCAAAATGCCATGAAAGGTCTTAATAAAGAAGAAGCTGTATTTGCTTTTCGAACATTTGATGTATGTTCGGTTTGTACAACACACTAACTCTTAGAAGTCACCGTTTGCAGCTCTTTGAGGGATCTCTTCCATAGCAGTTTTTACTTTAGCTGCTAAATCAGCCATCTCTTTAGGAAGTGCAAATCCACCGTGAATTGCAAGAGTCAGATCCATCGTTATAAGATATGCTTCACCATTTCCAAGTTGCACATACATGATACGACATGGCATAAAACCACCAAAATATTTAGAATAGTTCAAAAATACTTTTGCGATATGAAGTGAACATAAAGACCAGATTCTTGCTTCTTTTACCTCATTTGGTTTTGCATCTTCTTTTGTAAACATTTTTACATAACCCGTTACTCTCATATTGTATTCTTCTGCAAGTGCTGTGATAGATTCTTTTACATCATCACCAGTTATATCTTCACCTACTTTATACTCTTTCATCATTGCCTTAGCTGGATCACCATAAGTGGTAACACTTTTAAACATATCCATATATGCAGGGATTGCTCCACTGTCAAGCTTTGAAACACCACTGATCATTCCACCAAATTTCCCATACATTGCAATCATTGCAACAATCGCTACAGCCCCTATTAACGCCAAAAGGTTCTTAATCATACTTATCCTTTGAAGATTTTTTAAAGTGTAGTATTATAATGAAAAACTTTTATACTAAACTTTTAATTTAAGATTTCTTTTATTTATACTAACTATAAGGAAACCCTATGTATAAACTCTCTTTTTTTGTTCCAATAAATGATAAAGAAAAAGTCAAAGAAGCCCTCTTTCTCATAGGAGTTGGAAAGTATAAAAATTATGACAAATGTTCTTGGGAAGTTTTAGGAGAGGGACAGTTCCGCCCACTTCAAGGAGCAAATCCCCATATAGGAGCTATCAACAAAACAGAAAAAGTCAAAGAGTATAAAGTGGAAATGATTTGTGAAGATTATCTGATAAAAAAAGCAGTTTTAGAGTTGAAAAAAAGCCACCCCTATGAAGAGGTAGCATACGAGGTTATAAAGTTAGAGGAGTTTTAGAGATCTTGTTCTACCACTTTTTTAAATGTTTCAAAATAGTTTGATTTAAGATCAGCCATACTCATAGTAACATCGTTGATCTTAATACTCTCTCCACCAACGGTTCCTATAAGCTCAAACGGAAGATACTTACTTGCGAACTCTTCAAATGCCGCTTGGTTTTGTGGTCGTACTTCAACGATAGCACGACTAAAAGTTTCACTAAAGATATCTCTTGTATCTTCTACACTCATGCTGACATCACATCCAAGATCGCTCACTGCTGCCATCTTCGCTAAAGCGATCGCTACACCACCACTACTTGCATCTTTTGCAGCTTCTAAGAGGTTTTCTTTATTTCCTTCGATTACAAGATCCCAAAGTTTCAGCTCTTTTGCATAGTCGATCTCTGGTAATTCTCCAGCAACACTTCCACAGATCTCTTTCATATATAAACTTCCACCAAATTCATGCTTTGTTTCACCTACAAGATACAAAAGATTTCCCTCTTGCTGAAAGCTTGAAAAAAGCACTTTTTCTTGATCATCATTTACCCCGACTGTTGCAATAGAAGGCGTTGGAAAAACACTAACTCCCTCTGTTTCATTATAAAGAGAAACATTTCCACCGATTACCGGAGTACTAAGCTTGGCACACGCTTCTTTGATCCCAAGGCATCCTTGTCCAAACTGCCACATCACTTCCGGATTTTCAGGATTACCATAATTCAAACAATCTGTAACAGCAAGTGGTCTTGCTCCACTCATCGCAACATTTCTTCCACTCTCTATTACCGCTGCTGCAGCTCCACCTTTTGGATCGACATAACAGTATCTTACATTACAATCCGCACTCATAGCCAATGCTCTTGAGTTTTCTTTCACACGGATAACTGAAGCATCTAAACTACCACCCTTTTTAACGGTATTTGTTTGTACCATCGAGTCATATTGTTCATAGATCCAGCTTTTATCAACCACTTCCATAGATTTTGTGAGTTTTTCAAACGCTTCTTGATTTGAAACTTTAGGGAATCCTTCAAGAGTTACACCTTTGATCACTTTAAGATATTCAGGCTCTTTCATAGGGCGTTCTAACATTGGTGCTTCTTCACTTACAGGATCAACCGGAACATCCGCTACTTTCTCACCATGCCAAAAAAGCTCCATTCTTCCCGTATCGGTTACTTCACCGATCACCGCAGCATCAAGATCCCACTTCTCAAAAATCTTGATGATCTCCTCTTCACTTCCTTTTTTTGCACATAAAAGCATTCTCTCTTGAGATTCACTGAGCATAAACTCATACGGGGTCATCGCTTCTTCACGAGCCGGAACCTTATCAAGATGCATAATCATTCCAGAACCACTTCGCCCTGCCATCTCAAAAGAGCTTGAAGTAAGACCGGCTGCTCCCATATCTTGGATACCGACAACATGATCTGTCTTAAACAGCTCCAAACACGCTTCAAGAAGCAGTTTTTCAGTAAAAGGATCTCCTACTTGTACCGTTGGGCGAAGGCTTTTTGACTCTTCTGTAAAGCTATCACTACTCATTACAGCACCACCAAGACCATCTCGTCCCGTTTTTGCTCCGACATAGATAACAGGATTTCCTATCCCCTCGGCTCTTCCATAAAATACTTCATCACTTTTTGCAATTCCCAAAGTAAAAGCATTTACTAAGATATTTCCATTATAACATTCATCAAAACTTACTTCACCGCCGATGGTAGGAACACCCATACAGTTTCCATATCCACCGATACCTTCTACAACACCGCGAACAAGATATCTCTGATGTTTTGAAATTTTATCATC
>Ga0256828_1002223_pt1 | contig 11676 bp, 11 predicted proteins | sample CV88metaG_FD_185993 | JGI IMG/M metagenome (GOLD analysis project Ga0256828, IMG submission 185993) | Hydrothermal vent microbial communities from East Pacific Rise, Pacific Ocean - CV88 | ecosystem: Environmental > Aquatic > Marine > Hydrothermal vents | place: Pacific Ocean: East Pacific Rise... | reverse complement strand
TAAAAGATATCTTCATATCACTCTTTGCATCCATACCATACAACAACTATGTCAAAAACACTATAGGAGAGTATGAAGGGTACTATGCTAGTGTGTTTTATGCATACTTAAGTGCTAGTGGATTTAACATCATAGCAGAAGATGTAACAAACAGTGGAAGGATAGATTTGACACTTTTACTAAAAGAACAAATCTACATCTTAGAATTTAAACTTATAAAAACAACTACTACTCAAACCTCAAACCTCGAACCTCAAAACTCTGCTCTATCTCAAATCAAATCCAAAAACTATGCCCAAAAATACCAAGATAAAAACAAACCCATATACTTAGTAGGTATAGAGTTTGATACGGAGTCTAAAAATATATCGTCTTTTGAGTGGGAGATGGTTTAGTGTCCAATATATATTTACTTTCACCTACATTATATGAGGGTACTATCTCTTTGCCTATGATAGAGTTTGAAACTACTGCTTCATCGCTAAATCTTGATGGGATTGATACTTTGATGTTTACTTCAAAAGAGGCTGTCAAAAGAGCTGATAGTATAGATCATAAGTGGAAAGAGTTTGATACTATAGCTATAGGTGGAGCGACCAAAAAGCAGATAGAAGAATTGGGTGGTAGGGTGATATATCAACCAAAAGAGTTTTATGGTGAAGTTTTGGCTAAAGATATAGTAGAGCTTTTTAGCAATCGTCATATACTTTATCTAAGACCAAAAAAAATCTCATTTGATTCCAAATCATATCTAGCCAAACATGATATAGAGTTACAAGAGCAAATCATATATAAAACAAAATGTAAAAAGTATGATACAAATGCAAAGCCACCAAAAGAGTCTATTATCATCTTTACTTCTCCTTCAACCATAGAGTGTTTTTTGCGTAACTTTGAGTGGGATAGTAGCTACAAAGCAGTAGTCATAGGTGAGGCTACAAAGGTACATTTGCCACAAAATGCCACATATTTTGTAGCCTCTAAGCCTCTTATAGCATCTTGTGTGCAAAAAGCTTTTACGATTTAATCTATTCTTATTACAAATAAGTTATAATTTGCATATCCTGAGTGGTTCGACAACTGTATATGGGGTCCAACATTAAACTTTAGTGGGACATGTAGTCTTCTTGGTGTGTGGTCTTTTTCGTTTGAGCATCTAATGATGCGAGAAATCGACCCCTAAAGAGAAGCTCTCTCCTACACCGTTGGCTTATTAGGGCCGACTTTAAGCAGAACGGCCACTCGGGATTTTTTACATTATGAAGTATATCTATCTTTTGATAGTTTAGATATATTTGATAGTGATATATTTATAGGAGAGTATATAGTATGGATGTTTTGGTTATAGGAAGTGGTGGTAGAGAGTACTCTATAGGTTTGGCTTTGAGTCGTGATATAAATGTAGATAAGATATATTTTGCTCCAGGTAATGGTGCAAGTGATAAGATAGGTACAAACATATCTATAAGTGATTTTAATGAATTAGCTGACTTTGTAGAAGAACATAGTATAGAACTTACGATAGTAGGACCTGAAGCACCACTTGTAGATGGTATAGTTGATATATTTAAAGCAAGAGGGCTTAATATATTTGGACCTAGTGCAAAAGCAGCTCAACTTGAAGGCTCAAAGATATTTATGAAAAACTTTCTAGCACGACACAATGTACCAACGGCTAGATATATAGAGACAGATTCATTTGATGATGCTTGTAAGTTTATCGACTCTTTGTCTGCTCCTATAGTAGTCAAAGCTGATGGACTTTGTGGTGGTAAAGGTGTTATCATAGCTCAATCACATGATGAGGCAAAAGAGGCTACAAAAGATATGCTTAGTGGTAACTCTTTTGGTGATGCTGGTACCAAAGTGGTGGTAGAAGAGTTTTTGGATGGTTATGAACTTTCAGTATTTGCGATATGTGATGGCAAAGACTATGTAGTGCTTCCTGCTGCACAAGACCATAAAAGACTTCTTGATAATGATAAAGGACCAAATACAGGTGGTATGGGTGCATACGCTCCAACTCCACTTGTCAATGATGAGATATATACAAAGTTAGATGAGAGAGTTATAAAGCCTACTTTAAAAGGTATGCAAGAAGAGGGTATGCCATTTACTGGTGTACTTTTCATAGGTGTTATGGTAGTAAATGGAGATCCTATTATACTTGAGTACAATGTAAGATTTGGAGATCCTGAGTGTGAAGAGCTTATGCCACTTTTGAAATCACCTGCTAGTGAGTTGTTCTATAAAGCTGCCAAGGGTGAATTATCTAGTGCCAAGATAGAGTTTTATGATAAATATGCAGTAGGTGTAGTAGTAGCTAGTAAAGATTATCCATACAAAAGTTCAGAACCAGCAAAGATAGCTATCAAAAATATTCCACAAGATACACATATCTCTTATGCTGGAGTAAGTCGTAAAGATGATGGAGAGTTGTATGCAACAGGTGGTAGAGTACTTGTTTGTGTAGGTATGGGAGAAAGTATTAAAGAGGCTAGAGATAGAGCTTATGATTTAGCTTCAAATGTAGAGTTTGATGGTATGCAGTATAGAAAAGATATAGCATATCAGGCACTTGATAGTTAGGATATATCTATGAGTGGAAGCTCCTCTGTAGCACCAATTTCAAAAAGAGTAGCATCTTTTATGATAGATGATATAATAATAGCTATTTTTATAGTAGTTATATTTTATAAACAGTTTCAAGATTTGGCTATTTTATTGCAAAGTGCTGCTTCAAAAGAGGAACAAAAAGATATATTGGATGCATTTATATTACAAAGTTTGCCTATAGTGATAGCTATAAAAGTCCTTTATCATTCACTTTTGGTTTGGCAAACAGGTATGACTGTAGGTAAGTATATAGCTCGTATCAAAGTTGTAGATAGTGAGACACAAGGTTTGCCATCTCTTTGGCAGTCTTTATGGAGAGGGTCTATTAGGATTATGAGTGAAGCACTTTTGTATGTAGGATTTGTTTTTGCTTTTGTATCTCCACAGCGACAAACTCTACACGATAAACTTTCTAATTGTGTTGTGATTGATGTATAGAGTTTTTTTTTGGTTAATTGTTGTATATAATATAGCATTTGCTGAACCTGTAATTACTAAGATAGAAGTAAATGCCAATACTATTGTCTCTAAAAATGGTATAGTATATGCAACTAATGGGGTAGAGGTTTTTTATCAAGGCTCTATACTAAAAGCAGATACTCTTGTATATGATCGTAAGAAAAAGATCTTGACTCTTAATGGTCATGTGGAAGCTATAGGGTATCAAGGGGTTAAAGAACAATCAACACAAGTCATCATAGATATCAACAACTCAGATATAAAGTTCAAAAAACTTTTTATGGTGAGCGATAATGATATCTGGATAACTTCAGATAAAGCAGAAAAAAAAGACAATATATATACTACAGGGACTAGTATATTATCTAGTTGTGATATATCTAATCCTTTATGGAAAATGGCATTTGATAAATCTAAATATGATAAAAATGATGAATATATAAAACTTTATGATACTACTGTATATTTTATGAATACACCAGTTTTTTATACCCCATATCTTGCATTTTCTACAAACAATAAAAGAAGTTCAGGTTTTTTATTTCCTCTTTTTGGTTTTAATGAAGATGAAGGTTTGATATATGAACAGCCATTTTTTTGGGCTATTGCTCCAAATATGGATTTGGAGTTTAACCCACAGATAAGAACAAGAAGAAGTTATGGTGGGTATGCTACTTTTAGATTTGTAGATACCAATACTTCTAAAGGTTCTTTGAGAGTAGGTTATTTTAAAGATAAAAGTTCTTATAGCTCAAGATATCTTATAGATGACAAAGAACATTATGGTATAGAGTTTAGATATGATAATAGTAATGTTTTTTCTAAATATATAGGAGATAATTATCAAGATGGTCTATATGTAAATACAATTTATTTAAATGATATAGACTATCTTAATCTTCAAAAGAGTAGATTTACTGATTTTGGTTTATCACCTTTTCAAGAATCAAGGATTAACTATTATCTCCAAGATAATGATTACTATATGGGAATTAATGCAAAATATTTTATAGATACAAGAAACAATATTGATCAAGATGAAACATTGCAGATATTGCCATCGTTACAGTTACATAAGTATTTAAGTAAAATAATATTTGATAACTTTACATATAGTATAGATATGCATATTAGTAACTATTTTCGTAAAGAGGGTATCAATCTAAAACAGGTTGAGTTTTCTATACCATTAGAATATACTGTATCTTTTTTTGATGATTATCTTAGTTTGTCTTTTGCTGAGGATATATACTATAGTAAATTTTTCTTTAGTAATGGTGAGTTTGATTATGATAGATATAGATATTTTAGTAATCTAAATAAGATCAAACTATTTTCAGATTTGACAAAAAAATATACAAGTTTTACCCATGTGCTTCAACCTTCTATTACATACTTGTCTCCTGGATTTGAAGATGAAGAGCCTGTTTTGTATGATAATTTTACCAAAGATCAGCAAGATTTGTTTAATGTAGGTATGCCTCAAGAACATTATAAAGTTTCATTGGGAAATTATTTTTATGATTCCAATGCTAATTTGATATTTTTTCAGAGATTGTCTCAGATATACTACACACATAAGACTATCTATAGAAGATATAAACTAGCAGATTTATATAATGAAATGCAATATAACATAGGATCATGGCAACTCTATAATGAATTTGTATATTCTCATGAATATTCCAAAATCAGGGAATCAACAACTCATATATCTTATACTACAGATATACTAAACCTAGCATTTAATCATACATATCGAGATATTTTGGGTGATGAAGATAGTGATAGTTTGAAAGAAGCCAATGAATTTAATATAAATATAGATTATCACTATAATCGATATTGGGATTTTAAAGGTGCTGTTACTTATAATTTTGATAGTTCATCTAGTAAACAGTGGATGATAGGTACTAGTTATAAGCAAGATTGTTGGGGAATCTCTTTGGAAGTCAAAAGAGAGATTATACCTCGTCCAAATGGTTCTGAAACTCAAAATGGTTTTTATCTTTTGATGAACTTTGCACCATTTACTTCTTTGGGGACAAAATTATGAGAGAAGATATAGAGTCTGTTGATGATATAAAAAAAGCTTTGGAAACTTTACATTTGCCAAATTTGATAACAAAAGATGAGATAAAAAAACAGTATAGATATCTCTCAAAAAAAAATCATCCTGATTTGGGAGGAGATGCCCATATGCAAGATGAACTAAATAGAGCGTATGAAATTTTGATGGAGTATATAGAACATTTTAGATACTCTTTTAGTGATGATGAATTAAAACACCAATTTCCTGGAGTAGATTATGCCACACAGTTTAGACAGTAACTTTTTTAAAGATAGACAAGATGCATCTTGTCAGCTTATCGATAGTATCTCTTTAGATAGATTGAAAGCTGATGAATCTGTTGTAATAGGTATCAGTCAAGGTGGAGTATATTTTGCTAATGAATTAGCAAAAAAATTAGACTGTATGATGGATATACTTTTAAGTGAACCTATAAAAGCACCCAATAATGAAGAGAGTACTATAGCTATGATATCTGAAACACAAGAAGTTGTTATGAATAAAGCTTTAATCGACTCTTTTGATATAAGTGAAGATTTTGTTTATGAAACAGCACAAAATAAGTATGATGAAGAAGTTGTATCTTATGTATATAGATATAGACAAGGTGAGAGTTTGGTATCTCTTGAAGGTAAAGATGTCATACTTGTAGATGAATGTGTTGAGAGTGGACTTACTATGATGGTTTCTTTAAAGTCTGTTATAGCTAGAGGAGCTAAAAATATATATATAGCTACACCTATATTAGATAAGTCTGTTTATGATAACTTACTCTCTATCTGTGATGGTGTGTTTTGTCCACACATAATAGAACATTATATATCAGTAGAGTATTATTTTGATAAATTTGATGATATATCTCATAAAGAGGTTGTAAATATGATGGAATTTTATGCAAATAAAAGATATAATGATGCAATTAAAGAAGGATAAATGATGCAAAATAAGATAGTCAATATAGATTTAAATAACCTAAAAGAGAGTTTTGAATTTGATAAGATAGCAAAACAAGCAAGTGGAGCAGTGATGTACAGACAAGGCAAAGCTGTTCTTATAGCAGCTGTTGCTATAGATGAAGAAGCAGTTGATGAAGAGTTTTTGCCTCTTACTGTTCAGTATATAGAAAAAGCATATGCTGCTGCAAAAATTCCTGGAGGATTTATCAAAAGAGAGACAAAACCAGGGGATTTTGAAACTTTAACATCTCGTATAGTAGATAGAAGTTTAAGACCACTTTTCCCAAAAGGTTTTCACTATCCTGTAACTATAACAGTTATGGTAGTAAGTAGTGATAGTGATGTTGATATGCAAGTAGCAGCACTACATGCTGCTTCAGCAGCTTTGTATGTTTCAGATATACCTATATCTAAAGCCATAGCATCAGTAAGATTAGGAAAGATTGATGGTGAAGTCATAATCAATCCTACACTTTCTCAACTTCAAGAAAGTACTTTGGATTTACTTGTTGTAGGTAGTGGTAGTGATGTGCTTATGATAGAGATGAGAAGTATAGCATCAGAGGTTATAGATGATATAGAAGTAGATCTTATTGATCCTATTATGGAAGTTGAACCTATTGTGCTAGAGCATCAAGAGAGTAATGAGATAAGTGATGATGAGATGGTAGATTTGATCACTCTTGCAACACAAAAGATACAAGAAGCAACTGCTAGTTATGAAAAAGAGTTCACATCATATGTTAAAACACCATTAGAACTAGATATAGTTTCTGATCAGATAGATGAAGAACTTTACAGTTTTATAGAAAATAACTTTTCAGATGATGTTAAACATGCTATATCTCAAATGGCAAAAAGTGAAAGAGCTACAGAGTTGAAAAAGCTTAAAAAAGCTATCGTATTACGATTATCAAAAGATGATAAAGATGTAGATGAAACTCTTGTTGAAAAGGTACTTGATAGATATAAAAGAAGTATAGTAAGAAGTATGATATTGGATGATAATATCAGAGCAGATGGTAGAGCATTGGATGAGGTAAGAGATATATCTATAGAGACCAATATATTGCCATCAGTTCATGGTTCTTGTCTATTTACTAGAGGGCAAACACAAGTACTAGCTACTGTAACCATAGGTGATAAAAAAGATGCACAAATGTTTGAACTTATCACAGATAAAAAAACTCAAAATGAGAATTTTATGGTTCATTACAATTTCCCTGGTTACTCAGTAGGAGAAGCATCTTTTATAGGGGCACCTGGTAGAAGAGAACTAGGACATGGTAACTTGGCAAAACGAGCATTAGAGCCTACTATAGATATAAACTTTGATGGGACTATTAGGATAGTATCTGAAGTACTTGAAAGTAATGGTTCTTCATCTATGGCTACTATTTGTGGTGGGTGTTTGGCTCTTAGAAGTGCAGATGTTGATATGACAGAACTTGTCGCTGGGATTGCTATGGGACTAGTGACAGATGGTGATAGATATGCAGTACTAAGCGATATCATGGGATTGGAAGATCATGATGGAGATATGGATTTTAAAGTAGCTGGTACAAGTAAGGGTATAACTGCTATGCAAATGGATATCAAATTAGGTGGTATAGATACTGAAATGCTAAGAAAAGCACTATATCAAGCGACAAAAGGTAAACTTCATATTTTAGGATTAATGAAAGATGCTGAGTCCAATATCCAAGAGAGTCAAGCATTGCCTACAACAGAACACTTTAAAATCAATCCAAGTAAGATAGGTGATATTATAGGTAAAGCAGGTGCTACTATTCGTGACATTATTGAAAAGTTTGAAGTTGCTATAGATATAGATAGAAATAATGGTGGAGTTAAACTTTCAGGTCATGATAAAGTTAAGGTTAAAGCAGCAAAAGAACATATAGAATCTATAGCAAATACACCAGTTAAAGAGCAGATGATATATGAACTAGGTAAAGAATATAACGGAAAAATAAAAAAAATCGTTGATTTTGGTATGTTTATAGAAATGCCAGATGGTTATGACGCACTTTTACATATATCTAAAGTTTCAAAAGGAAGAATTAATAATCTTAAAGATTTATATAATGAAGGTGATGATATAGTAGTAGTTGTAATGGAACAAAATGGGAAAAAGGTTGAGTTGGCAACACCTGAATATTTAGCATAATATAATATAAATTTTAATACTATTATTTATATATATTTTTTTAAACTAAAAAGAGAGAAGATGGGTGCAGAAGTTTCAATGATAGGGGAATACGCTTTATATGCGTTGTATTTTTTATTGGTTTTGTCTATAGTGGCTTTTATTTATATTTTATATAAAAAGCAACTTTCTATAGACTTGTTTGATAGTATTGACGAACAAGATACAAAAAAACATTATCAGATTGATGATAATCTTATGCATAAAAATAAGAGTTCTCATCATAACAATAGTACAGATACACAAACAGATATCTTTAAAAATGTAGATACTCAAGATGATACAGCTCATGAAGATATTCAAGCAGTACAAAGACCACAAGAAGATGAAAATATCTCAGAGGTAGAAGAGATATCTTGTTTGCCTGTATATAAAAATGATATGCCGACTATAGATGATGTTAAGCCTGATTTTTTTGAGTATTTTAAAGGTCAGAAGTTATTGATAGTCGAAGATAATAAAATTAATCAAAAGATACTTTTAAATGTATTGAAAAATATAAATACACCTATTGAAGTGGCAGATAATGGAGCAGAAGCATTAACTAAAGTTCTCGAAGAAAAACAAGAATTTGATATGATTCTAATGGATATAAGTATGCCTGTTATGGATGGTATCAATGCAACTAAAGCACTAAGAAGTGATAGTATCTGTAATGATATACCTATAGTAACAGTAACAGCTTTTACATCAGGATTGGAAATAGGTCAAATGTTTGAAGTAGGGGCTAATGCTTTTTTGACAAAACCACTTGATATTCATAAACTTTTTACAGTAATGTTGCTCTTTTTAGATAATACCAAAAGTGATTTACCAATAGAAAAAGAGTTTGATATTTTGGGTATAGATCTGGATAAAATTACTCAAGATATGCATGCTAATCAAAATGAAATTAGAGAAGCTATAGAAGAGTTTGTTGATAAATTTGAATCATTAGAGTATAAAATTCCTATGTGGATAGATCGTAATGATTTTGTCAAAGTTATTACATCTTTGGATGAGTTAGATATGATTTTAGATTTGATTGGAGCTATAGATATGCAACGCTTTATTGAGTCTATGAAAACATCTTTGAACAAAACAGAAGATATAGAGTACTATAAAGTATTGTTTAGAGCCAAATATAAAGCACTATTAAATACATATAAAAAATATCTAAACTCATTTTAAAATCTTTTTGCTATAATTTCGCTGTTTATCTAAGTGATAAGTAGGGAAATCTATGCATTTATGTATAGGTTGGCAGTTTATACTGTTTACGCTATCCGAACGGACTTAGAAAACAGTCGAAGAGACTTTAAATCAATTATTTTTAAGGATATTAAAATGAAAAAGTTTTTCTTACTTTTCTTAGCACTTGGTGCTTTTGCTTTCGCTGGTGAAGGTGAATCAATGATTAAAGCTTACTCAGTAGTTGCTGCTGGTGTTGGTCTTGGTCTTGCTGCTCTTGGTGGAGCTATCGGTATGGGTCATACAGCTGCTGCTACAATCGCTGGTACAGCTAGAAATCCAGGTCTTGGTGGTAAACTAATGACAACAATGTTTATCGCTCTTGCGATGATCGAAGCACAAGTTATCTATACACTTGTTATTGCTCTTATCGCTCTTTATGCTAACCCATTCATCGGTTAATCATAACGAGTAATAATATATAGCAGAGTTTGTCTCTGCTATAATCTCTCTTAATTATATGCGACAGTGGTGGAACGGTAGACACGCTATCTTGAGGGGGTAGTGCCTTCGTGGTGTGAGGGTTCAAATCCCTCCTGTCGCACCATTTTATATATTTGTGTTATGTTTTTCTATTTTACACTTCAAATCTTCAATTTTACACTTTTTTTCGCTTTTTTATAAGTTTTTAATCAAAATCAACACTTTTTAAGAAAGGTTTATGATATAATAAGTTGATATCATTATTATAAAGGAAGAAATATGACAAAAGCCGAATTCGTTGAGTTGGTACAAAAAAATGGTGAGTTTGAAAGTAAAGCAGCAGCTGAAAGAGCTGTTAAAGCTTTCGTTGATTCAGTAACAGAAGCACTAGTAAACAAAGAAAGTGTATCTTTAGTTGGGTTTGGTACATTCTCTACTGTAGAAGTTGCTGAGAAAAGTGGTACAGTTCCAGGGACTGATAAAAAATACACAAAACCAGCTCATACAGCACCTAAGTTTAAGTTTGGTAAAACTATAAAAGACGCAGTTGCTAAGTAATTTACTCCATTTATATATCTTGCTTTTAAGCAGGGTATATAACTCTCTTTGATTTATTAATTTAACTACAAAAATTGGATATAATCTGTTATATATTTTTATAAAGGTTTTATAATGGATTTATCAAATGCTATAGGTTTAGGAATCGCAGGTAACTTTGCTCACCATTTAGAACAAGCTGGTGAAGTAAAAGATTTTGTTGATGTAACTACAGATGAACCAAATGCTCCAAAAGGGATGTTTCCTTTTTATCTACCAAATAGTAATACTTTTTTAGGTATATACAATATAGGTACAGATACACTTAATCTTCCTTCTTATGAAGCAAATGCACAGTTAGAACCAGAGATAGCTCTTTATGTTCATATCATATATGATGAAGATAAAAAGATAGTTGATTTAGATATAAAGAAATTTACTACATTTAATGATTGTACTATCAGAAAAGAGGGTGCAAAAAAAATCTCTGAGAAAAAGTCTTGGGGAAAAAACTCTAAAGGTATTGGTAATAAATGGATAGATATAGATAAGTTTGAAGAGGGTGGTGTGATGGATAACTATCATCTAGCATCGTTTGCTTTGAGAGATGGTGTATTGCATGAGTATGGTGTAGATGCACCACTTATTGGATATAGTTACTTCTATAGCAAACTAAAAAACTGGATGATAGATAAGATGAATAACCAAAAAGACTTTGGTCCATTAGAGGATATATATCAACATATCAAAGATTGTAACTATCCTACAGAGGCTATCATATCTATAGGTGCTACAGCATATGCTGAGTTTGGAGAAAAAAACTATCTACAAAGTGATGATGAGATATATGTAGTAGCTTATGATAAAAGAGTAGATGATAGTAGTTTTAAAGATAGTGATACTAAAGTAGTCTTGCATCAAAAAGTAAAGTAAAAGTTACTTTTGTAACTTTTACTTGAACCACTTTTTGACTTTCTCAAATGCTGACTCAAATGTAGATTTGTGAGGGCGACTCTCTACTCCAAAGCTCTCTTGAAGTTTTGTGAGTAACTCTTTTTGTTCATCATTTAGTTTTTTAGGCATGATTATCTTCACTTGTGCTATAAGGCGACCTTTGCGTCCACTATGAACATCTGCTACACCCTCACCGTCAAATACAAACTGCTCTTTATCTT
>Ga0256828_1002222_pt1 | contig 11682 bp, 8 predicted proteins | sample CV88metaG_FD_185993 | JGI IMG/M metagenome (GOLD analysis project Ga0256828, IMG submission 185993) | Hydrothermal vent microbial communities from East Pacific Rise, Pacific Ocean - CV88 | ecosystem: Environmental > Aquatic > Marine > Hydrothermal vents | place: Pacific Ocean: East Pacific Rise... | reverse complement strand
AGATGGGAAAAATTGGAACAGATAAAACGGCAAGTGGAAAGGTGCACCGATTGTCCTTTACATAAAACCCGTCTGAGACCGGTATTTGGAGAGGGAAGTCCCTACGCCCAGCTAATGTTAATAGGGGAGGGACCGGGAGAAATGGAGGATTTGAGTGGTCGACCCTTTGTGGGAAGGTCGGGTCAATTATTGACCCATCTTTTAAATGGGATTGGATTAAAACGACAGCAAGTTTTTATTGGAAATATTGTCAAATGTCGACCTCCCGGCAACCGGAGACCTACAGTTGAGGAAGGGGTCAAGTGCCGTTCTTATCTATTCCAGCAAATTCAAATTATTCGGCCGGCAGTTATTTTGACTCTTGGTAAAACCGCTTTCAACTATTTGATGGATTATTCCCTTCCAATTTCTAAAGTCCGCGGAAAACGGTTCCAGTGGCGGGATATAGAGGTAGTCCCAACTTACCATCCCAGTTATCTACTCCGGAACCCAACAGCGATTGGAAGTGTGGAGCAGGATTTTAAATTGGTAAAAAAATTATTGGATAAAAAAGGGTAGGGAGGTAAAGAAGGGAATGGAAAAACAAAACTAAAAGGTGAAAATAGGTTGTAGTTTAAAACATAGGAATGAGCCGAAAGAGAAAAATATCAGGAAAAATGGTTGAGAATTTTGCTAATAGGGTGGGGAGTTAAAATTGGAAGGTTAAAATTGAGATTGAAGTTAGAGGTTGAGGTTGAAGATTGAGGTTAAAAAAAGGAGGATGGAACAATTGAGGTCGGAGGTTGAAAATTGGAAATTTGGAAGACAAGTCGCAGGAATTGTCGGGTGCGGAAAAAAAACGATGCGGGTTGGATAACAGTTAAAATGGAGGTAAATAAAGGAGCTGAAATGGCAAATAGGAATTTAAAGTTGGAGCAAATGGTAGGCGAGGGAGTAAATCGGAATATGGGAATAACTAATCAAAAGGGAAGTAAAAAGGTCGGAAGGGAAACCAATGAAAAAAAAGGGCTAAAAAGAGAGATGGAAACTGGAAAAATATCTGTAACAGTAAGTGAAAAAAAAGGGAGAAAACAGGAAAAAGGGATAAGTAAAAACAAATATATGATTAAAGGTAGAAAGGAAACCTGTGAGATGGGTGGTAGACAAAAGACGGGAAACGATAAAAAAAAGGAGAGTGAAAAAAGGGAAAAGGGTTGGAAAAAAGAGGAAAAACGGGAAAATCAAATTGAAGGAAAAAGGGTAGAAGGAGGTTGGGCAGAAAAAAAGAGAAAAAATAGGAAAGGTAAAGGGATTGGCAAAATTGGAATGGGTTTAATGGGAGTAGGAATGGGCATTACTTGTGGATGGGGACTCCAGCCAATCCCCCTTGCCACTGTTAACCCACCCGATTTTTCCCAGCGGGAGTATACTCCACCCAAATCTATCCCTATTCAAAGGGTAAAAGTCGATAGCTCAACAACTAACCCATTCCCTACCTCCCAAAGGGTACAGGTAGTAGATGAAGGGGAAAAGGGAGGGGTTATTTTGGACGGAGGAAAGATAAAAATTGCGGTGGTTATCGACAAAAAACGATTTTATAAATTTTTGCCAAAACTGATGGGAGCTATCAATAGTTATTTGATTTATAAACAGGTAGACTATGAGGTTAAATTATTTGACCTTTCCCAAATTAGGGACGCCTTGATTTTTAGCCGTTATATTCTTTATTATCCCACATCTGTAGCACAAATCCGTCGGTGGATTAAAAAGGTCCCGGTTGTTTTAAAAAAAGATAGGGTAGAAAGGAACCAACCCACCCAATCTCTGGACAGTTATCAAGATAATTCCCAGAGTGATTATTCGGGAGAATATCAACCTTCAAAGGGATACTACCAAACTCCAGAAGGGTATTCTGTGGAGGTAAATCCAGAAGGAAAGGTTGAAAAAGGGAGCTTCCAACCGGAAGAATATCCCTCCCCTTCCCTATCCCGTCCCACTCCACCTCAACAATTCTACCTTTTCGATACCCAACATATGGTTTTAGTTCCAACCATTGCCAAATATATGGTGATGGAAAGTTTCGAAAGGGAAAAAAATGGTGGGGAAATTTTGACTCGGGAGGAAATGGGAGAGGGTTTAGCAACATCAAAATTAAACAATCAATCTCCTTCTACCCAATCTGTTTCTTCCACCCAATCTACTTCCGATGCACTCCCTCTTCAATCCAATTTAAAACAGTCCGTCCAATCCTATTCCGCCTATTCCCACTCCTATTCCAGTTCCCACTCTCCGATTTTTCGAAATGTAGTTTTCGGCGGTTTGGACCTTCAACAGCAGGTAGCCCAACTTTCAAAAATGGATGGAGGAGGTGGAGTAGCAATTGTTACAACCGCCGGTTTTCTCCCAGCCCAGTTGACCAAATATGAACAACAATTGACCGGAGGAAGGGATGTTTATAACTTTCCCAAAATTCCCTATTGGCAACTTCGACACCGGACTATTTACGCCAACCTTTCTCCGATGCAACTGGTCCAGTTCCTTTCCAATGTTACTTCAAAACTGTTAACCCTCACTAAAAATGGAAAATTGGCTGGTCCTCCGATAAACCGGGTTTTAACCTCCCAATTGGCTTTTTCACCGGTAATAATTGAATTAACCCAACCGATAGACCGACAGCAGCTGATTTTAGCGAATTCGGTAGACCCTACCACAATTATTCCCAGTTTAAAAGACACCTCCCTTTTAATGGAAGGAAATATTTTTTACAATTGGTTGGGTTATACTTCCCAAGTCCTTTTAAACCGAATTTATAATCAGACTACCGGAAGGGATGGAAAACAGTTGGACGATTTTGGGTTGGAAATTGATAACGGAAAAGTGGTTTACCGAACTCAACTCTATCAAATTGTAGAGCGTGGATTCCGGTCAATATCTCCCAAAAGGGAATTGTCTCCAAATCAATTTACCCACTTTCAAAAAAATTCAAATCTCCCGGAAGTTTCAACCTTCCTCCATAAACAATTGGAGGAAAAATAGATGGGAAGCAGTCGTCAATTTTGGGGAGATTATCTAATAGTTGGAGGGAAAGAGCTTCAAATAATTGAAAAGGGCGGAGTGGCAATAGAGGGAGAGCGGATAGTTCAAGTAAAACCTAAATTGGGAAATTATTTGGGAAAAGGGTCGGTAATTATGCCGGGCTTGGTAAACAGCCACCTCCATCTGGAATTTTCCGCCCACCGATGCCGATTGACCTATGGACGGGGATTTGTAGAATGGTTAAAAAGTGTTATCCGGGAGCGGGAAACCCTTTTTTCCGACTGCACTATCTCTTGTTTTAAACGAGAATTGGAAAATCTGTTAAAAAGCGGAGTAACCGCCATTGGAGAAATTAGCTCCACCGGACGGGATATTGTTTATTTAAAAAAATCTCCGTTAAAAGGAGTGATTTACAGTGAAATTGTTGGTTTAAACCCGGGAATAGTGGATTTTATTTACGGGGATTTTAAAAGTCGAGTAGAAGAGGTGGCTGAATTGGAACAGCAGAGCGGAGGACGATGGCGATGTGGTATTTCAATCCACAGCCCTTATTCGGTCCATCCAAAATTAATTGAAAAGGGGTTAGAACTGGCGGAGGAATTTTCAGCCCCCCTTCAAGTCCATCTTTTGGAAAGTCGGGCAGAGCGGGAGTGGTTGGAGATTGGAAAGGGACCCTTTAAAACCTTTTTTCGACAACAGTTTCCCTATGCCCGTCCCCATTTTATTCCCGAACAGTTTATTTCCCTTTTTAAAGGATTCCGGGTTGGTTTTGTGCACGGAGTCTATTGTGGTTTAAAAGAATGGGAGCAAATTGGACAAATTGGAGGGGGAGTAATCCATTCTCCAATCTCTAATCGTCTTTTGGAGGGAGGAGTTATGGACTATCCAAAACTAATAGAAATGGGTATTTCAGCCGGTTTAGGGACAGATGGATTGAGTTCCAACTACACTTTAAATATCTGGGAAGAGATGCGGATTGGTTTAATGGTCCATTTAAAAATCAATCCTGAGCAATTGGCAAAACTCCTTTTAAAATCGGTAATTTGGGAAAATCGACAAATTTTGGGGATTGAGGGAGGAGAGATAAAACCGGGAGCAATTGGAGATATTGCTATTTTTTATTTGCCGGAGCCGGTAGGAGAAATTTCCCAACTATATCTCCAATTAATTCTACATACCCGCGAAGTCTCCCAGTTATACATTTCCGGGCATCCAGTTGTACCTTTTAAAGGGGATTTGTTTTAAAGAGCCTAAAAGTAGGTTATTTCCTTTGGAATTATTTAGTTAAAAAGACTAAACTTTTCTAAAAAAAAGAATAAAACCTATTGACAACTAAAGACTAAAATAGTATAATTCGGTAGCTTCCACTGGAATGGAATAAAGGAGGTGCAATGACAAAAAAATCTAAAAAAGAAAAAGGGAAGACTCATTCTCCTGTCGAAAGAGAGGAGAAAAATAGTTACCCTAAACAGAAAGAGTCTGTTCCCAGTAGCAAAGAGCAGGAAAAAAAATGGGAACATTCTCAACAGGAATTGGAACAACTAAAAGAGGAAAAAAAACAACTAATTCGCAAAGTGGAAGAGTTACAAAAGGAAGCGGATAAAAATTTACGGGCATACGCCAAATGTGAAAACGAAAAACGGTTATTAAAAAAAGAGGTTGAAACCCAGATAGAATATGCATATGAGCGATTTGCCAAAGATTTACTCCCGGTGGTCGATTCATTGGAGCTGGCACTTCACCACGCCCAAGGAATTGAAAACCGGGAAGAAGGGTTCAATAAACTGGTAGAAGGGGTGGAATTGACCCTTAAACAAATGTTAAATGTTTTTAAAAATCATCAAATTGAACCGGTTCATCACGGAGAATTTGACCCAAATTTCCATCAAGCGGTTCAACAGGTGGAAAGTGATAACCATAAAGATGGAGCAATTGTAGATATTTATCAGAAGGGATACACTTTTAAAGGACGCTTGATTAGACCTTCAATAGTTACAATTAATAAAAAAAATAAATAAGGAGGATGAAAATGGGACGGATAATTGGAATTGACTTGGGAACTACCAACAGTGCAATGGCATATTTCGACGGTAAAGATACAAAAATTATTCCCAATAAAGAGGGACGGAACACCACACCGTCAGTAGTGGCTTTTACTGATAAGGGAGAGATTTTAGTAGGAGAGCCGGCAAAACGGCAAGCAATTACCAATCCAGAACGAACTATTTATTCAGTAAAACGGATTATGGGAATGATGTGTTCCGAGCCAAAAGCTCAAGAGGCAAAAGAGCACGTCCAATATAAAATTGTAAACCGGAACGGAGCCTGTGGAGTGGAAGTAAATGGAAAAATTTATACTCCTCAAGAAATTTCCGCCAAAATTTTAGGGAAATTGAAAAAAGATGCAGAGGACTTTTTTGGAGAAGAGGTCACAGAAGCGGTAATTACCGTTCCCGCCTATTTCAATGACTCCCAACGGAAGGCAACCCAAGAGGCAGGAAAAATTGCCGGACTGAATGTTTTGCGGATTATCAATGAACCTACCGCCGCCTCTTTGGCTTATGGATTGGATAAAAAGGGAGAGGAGAAAATTTTAGTTTACGATTTAGGTGGTGGAACTTTTGACGTAACAGTTTTGGAAATTGGAGATGGAACCTTCCAAGTTTTGGCAACCGACGGAAATGCCTTTTTAGGAGGAGACGATTTCGACAATCGGATTATCAAATGGTTGGTAGATGAATTTAAAGCGGAAACCGGTATCGACTTGAGTAGAGATAAAATGGCACTCCAACGGCTAAAAGATGCCGCTGAAACTGCCAAAAAAGAGTTATCCAGTCGGGAAGAAACTGAAATTAATCTGCCTTTTATTACAGCGGATGCTACCGGTCCAAAACATTTGGTTAAAAAATTGACCCGGGCAAAATTTGAAGCAATGATTATGGACCTATTGGATGAAACCCTCCGCCATATCGATACTGCCCTTAAAGATGCTGGATTGGAACGGAATGAAATTGACGAAATTGTAATGGTGGGAGGTTCAACCCGAATTCCAAAAGTTCAACAATTGGTAAGTGAATATTTCAATGGGAAAAAATTGAATAAATCGGTAAATCCCGATGAGGTGGTAGCTTTGGGAGCGGCAATTCAAGGGGGAGTTTTAAAAGGTGATGTAAAAGATGTCCTCTTGTTGGATGTAACTCCCTTGAGTTTAGGGATTGAAACATTGGGAGGAATGATGACCAAAATTATCGAAAAAGGAACCACAATCCCGGTTAAAAAGAGTCAAATTTTTACCACTGCAGAGGATAACCAGATAGCGGTTACAATCCATGTATTGCAAGGGGAAGCTAACTTAGCAAAGGATAACAAGTCGCTGGGAATGTTTAATTTGGAAGGGATTAAACCGGCTCCCAGAGGAGTACCCCAAATTGAGGTAACTTTTGATATTGACGCCAACGGGGTTGTAAATGTAACCGCTAAAGATAAAGAAACTGGGAAAGAACAAAAAATTACAATTACCGGGAGTTCTACCCTCAGTGAAGAGGAAATTCAACAAATGATTAGGGAAGCGGAAGAGGCAAATCGCCGGGAAAAGAATCGGATTGAAGCAATAAAAGCCCGGAACGAATTGGATGCCATCACCTATCAGGCGGAAAAATTTATTAAAGAAAATCGGGATAAGTTAAAAGAAGCTGACACTAAAGAGTTGGAGAAAAAAATTGAAGAGGCAAAAAAATTGGTTCAAGAACAGTCTGAAGATAAAGGGAAAATTGAACAGTTGACCTCCGAAATTAGTGAAGAATTGCGAAAAGTGGTAAACCTCTCCCAAGGGACAGGTAGCGGTGGAATGGGTGGAAAAACCCAAAACAAGGGTGGAAAGGATGATATAATTGACGCTGAGGTTGAGTAATTTCCCAATTTTTAAACTCCACTTCAATTTTTAAAGTTTACTTTTCTCTCCTTTTCCCAATTTTCTCCCTGGTGGGAGTTTTATATACTGCCAATTGGAGTTAACCCTTTGGAATTGATTTTTTAAGAAGTTGACAGAAGTCGAGATAAGGGTATGTTTTATTGATTCAACTTATTTTTATTATCTGAAACCATTATTTAAACTCATTAGCCCGATCTTTCCATAGTTTTATTTAATCCTCTATTAAAACCATATGGACTAAATCCAACCTTAAATCTAACCCTAAATCCAACCCAACTGATGGATTAAAAGAGTTGGGAACGATAGTTTTTAATATCCTTCAGATGGATTAATTCCCTTTCCAAAAGATGTTTATAACACTTTTCAATTAATTCCCGATTGGTAGCAACAATTCCCTTTACATCTTGATAAGCTTCTTCCAAAATTACTCCCACCTCCCCTTCATTTGCAATTAAAGAATCTCCCATTCCGTAGTCATTCACCATTCGCCTTGCCAATTCCATTGCCTTTTTTAAATCCAGATGGGCATTGGAAAACTTCTCTTTAAACCGTTTTTCAACCCCTACTCTTCCAGCTAAATAGACTTGAATCTTATTTAAAAGTTCGGTCCGGGAGATAATTTCCTTATCTTCCTCTTTAAAATCATCCTTTACAAGGGTAATTCGTTCAAATTCCACTCCCAACCACTCTGCTACAACCGCTTTACAGGCTTGATAATAGCTTAAAATCTCCTTTTCTTGAGGAGAATAGGTCTGGAGTTTCTTTTTTCCCATTAGGACCTTGTCCTTTACTGCAAAAAAGTCAGTTTCGTCGATATAGTGTTTATTGTTTTTAAGGGCGTGGATACTGGCTTCGTTTACAAGTGCTGCTAAAGCGGCTCCACTAAATCCGACAGTCATTTGGGCAACCGAATGTAAATCTCCATCGAAAGGTTTATCCTTAAGGTGTACTTTTAAAATTTCCAATCGGTCCCATAAGCCGGGCAAACCTACATAGATTCTGCGGTCGAACCGACCTGGTCGGAGAAGGGCATCATCCAAAAGTTCAATTTTATTGGTGGCTCCGATAACAATTATTCCACTACTATCTTCAAAACCGTCCATTTCAGTTAACAGTTGGTTTAAGGTTGCTTCCCGTTCATCGTTTCGTAAACTTCCTCGAGCCTTTCCAATAGCATCAATTTCGTCAATAAAAATTATTGAGGGAGCCATCGATTTAGCCTTATTGAACAGGTCCCGGACCCGTTTTGCTCCAACTCCCACATACATTTGAACAAAACTACTCCCACTCTGATAAAAAAAGGGAACTCCAGCCTCTCCGGCGACTGCTTTAGCAATTAGGGTTTTTCCAACCCCCGGAGGACCGACCAATAAAACCCCTTTTGGAAGTTTAATCCCAAAATCCCGGTATTTTTTCGGATGGCGTAAAAAATCCACAATTTCCATTAATTCCTCTTTTACTTCACTAATTCCTGCTACATCTTGAAAGGAAACTTTTGAAGTAGTAGGTTGAATAATAAAATCCTTTTCTATTCCCAAATCCAATTGAACTGGCGGTTGGGCTGGAGCTGGTTTCCGCCGTTGTCCCACAATTGCCACAATTATCATAACTACTGCTATAACAATTCCGAATCCCATCAATTGGGTTAATAACTCTTTCCCATTTATTCCCTCGGTAATCACCATAATTAAAACTAAAACAATAAAAATTAAACCGACCATTACAACTGGCAAAGAGCCACTCTCTTCCCGTTTAAACTTTCCCATAATTACCATCCTTTTCCAGCCGATAATTTAGCAACTCCACCCAATCTCCCTTTTTTATCCCCTTTCCCTCTATAAAGGTTTTATTAAAAAATTGGTCATAACCTATTCCCACCCGTTTCCCTTTTACCTCCTTTATTTGTTCAATATGGACCAATAAGGGAACCCTTTCCAATTGCCGTTGAAGTCGAAACCGCCAATTATTTTGGTGGACAATCTCCATTAACTCTTTCCGTCGCTGTTGAAGTGTATGTCCGTTTATTAGCCCATCCAATTGGGCGGAGGGGGTCCCTTCCCGGGGAGAGTATCGAAATAGATGGATATGGGTTAGAGGGTAGCGACGGAAATTTTTTAATCCCTCTCTCCAAATCCTTTCACTTTCTCCCGGATGTCCGATAATAAAGTCGGTCCCAAGGGCAATTCCCTTTCCCGCTAATCGTTCAAAAAGAGGTAGGGTGGTTTCCACCCGGTTCCGACGTTTCATCAACCGTAACATTTGGTTGTGGGTGTGTTGGAGGGCTATGTGGAGGTGTCGTTCTAAAATACCACTCTCCAGCAGTTCCTCCAGTCGTCGGTCCACCTGTGTTGGCTCCAAACTTCCCAGTCTCAACCGTTTTAGTCTCGGAATTTTAATCAATTTTTCCACCAAAAGGGAAAGACTTCCTCCCCACTCCTTTCCATAACTCCCCATATTAATGCCGGTGAGAACAATTTCCCGAATACCGTTGGAAACCAGTAATTTTACTTGTTCAGTTACCTGTTCCTCCGGCACTGAGCGGGAAGGACCGCGAACCGTTGGGATTATGCAATAGCCACACTTAAAGTTGCACCCTTCTTGAATTTTTATAAATCCTTTGGAAGTGGTAAAGTGGGAAACCAATCGTCGGTTGATAAAATTGAAATCTCCCAAATCGATACCTTGCCGGTGAAGGTGGTAAAAAAGGGACTCTTTAAATTTATGTCCCAAAACTAAATCGACCATTCCCGTTTCTATCAATTCCTTTCCTCTGGTATAACTTCCGCAACCGATTAAAATCACTTTAGGATGAGTTGGAAGTTTCTTTAGGTGGCGTAAATATTTTTTTAATTCCCGGTCAGCTGAATTGGTAACGGTGCAGGAGTTTACTACCACAATTTTTGCTTCCCTCTCCTTTTGGGCTATTTTTTTTCCCTCTTTTTCCAATCCCTCCTTCATCAGTTGGGTATCGTAAATATTGGTGCGACATCCAAAAGTTTTAAAAAAAACCGGCAACTACTTCCCTTTTATCGATTGTATCTGGTGAATGTATCGATAATCGATTTTTATTTCCGATTCCGGGACCAGATTTTTAGCCAATTCCTCTAAAACTGATGGAAAATCTTTAAAAAGATAGTGGGCAAGACTTCCGGGAATTGGATTTATTTCATTTAAATAAAGTTTCCCATTGTAGTAGAAAAAATCACATCGAATAAGGGCATTGGTAAAATAGTTACTGTAAATTTTTTTAAATAATTCTTTTAACTCCTTCTCCAATCGGATATCAATTGGAGGCAAAACCACCTCCTTCCGTCCAAAATCTAAATATTTCTGGTTGTAGTCCAAAAATTCTCCCTTTTCAACCTTTTCTATTCGGCTAAAAATCCATTTTTCTCCGATTTGACAACCGGCAAGGTTATACTCTTCCACTCCCTCCAAAAAGGGCTCTACAATTATTTCCCGGTCAAATTCCCGGGCGGTATCCACTCCATATCGATACTCTTCTAAAGTTCGGGCAACCGAAACTCCAATACTACTTCCCAACCGGGCAGGTTTAATAATTACCGGCAACGGGAAGGGAGGTTCTTCTTCTGCCCGGGCAAATTGAATTACTGGCACCCCTACTCCCTCAGCGTAAAATTTGGTAAAAAATTTATTGTAGCTAACCGCACATCCCTCTACTGGCGGAGTAATAGCTTTGATTTTATAAAACTCTAAAAGTCCGGAGATTTTTCCGTCTTCTCCATCCCGCCCATGGATGAGGTTGATAACCACTTCCCCTTCGACCAGCTGTTTTCCAAATAGTCCAAATTTATAAAATCCACCCGGTCCCGGTTTTACCTCCCTTTCCCGACGATATTTGCCGGAGGAAAAATGGTCGCTTCGTAAATTTTTGGGATTAATTAAAAAAAATTTGCGGTTTTGGTCTAAAAAAATATATTTTAAATCCCACCCTTTTAACCGTTCCTTTAGAGTAATTGCACTGACGATGCTAATTTCGTGTTCAAAACTACTCCCTCCAAATAGGAGAATCCCTTTCATTTAAACCCTTTTCTATTTGAAATTCCAATTTTTTACGTTTTTTTTAAGCCTTTTTTAAGCTCTTTTTCTATCTTTTGGAAAGTCGTTTTAAGCCCTCTTTAATTGCCTCTTCCAAACTGTTTATTTCAATTCCCATTAAAACTTCCTGCACTTCCTCCCTTCCAAACCCCAATCCTTCCAATGCTTGGATAGCTTTAGTTATTATACCATTCCTGTCCCAATTCAAAAATTTTAACTCTCCTATATCCATTAAAATCCTTCGGGCAGTTTTAGGTCCCACACCGGGTATCTTTTTAAGGGCTAAAATATCTTCGGTTTTTACAATTTTTTGGAATTGGGCTGGAGAATAAGTGGAAATTATTGTTAAAGCAACCTTCGGACCGATACCTGAAATTTTTATTAACCGGTCGAAAAGTTCCCGTTCTCCAATAGTTTTAAACCCAAAAAGGGTCATCTGTTCATCCCTATAAATTAACCGGGTATAAAGGATGACTTCTCCGGACAGATTTAGAAGAGATGTTGGGACAAAAACTCCGTAAATTACCCCATTGACCTCTATCCATAATTCTCCATTTCCTCGCCCAACAACCACTCCTTTTAGCCCAAAAATCATTTCAGATTAGCTCCTTTTATTTTTTATTTTACAAGTCCTTTTCAATTCTTTTTTTCCAGTCCCTTTTACCAATTCTCCTATC
>Ga0256828_1002221_pt1 | contig 11686 bp, 7 predicted proteins | sample CV88metaG_FD_185993 | JGI IMG/M metagenome (GOLD analysis project Ga0256828, IMG submission 185993) | Hydrothermal vent microbial communities from East Pacific Rise, Pacific Ocean - CV88 | ecosystem: Environmental > Aquatic > Marine > Hydrothermal vents | place: Pacific Ocean: East Pacific Rise... | reverse complement strand
TCTAGAAAACTCTCTCTCCTTTCGTTTGCTCTTCTACCAATCAATTCTTTTACTACCTACCATATTTCCTTGAATAGATAACATTTTACCCGATTTACCAACTCCTGAAATTTGTCCAAAAGTTTGATTAAATGTATTTAACCAAAATGGATTACCATTTTGAGATACTTTTCTATGATACTTGAGCCACTCATCTAAAATAACATCTACTTTTGTTGTAATCCTTGTTCCTTCTGCAATGGCATGAGTAATAAGCTCGTCATTTCGCCCACTATTCTCATTAAAGTTTTTTAAACTATTTATATTTGGAAGAACCTCTGCAAAAGTGGAGTTGAAACCTAAAATTCTTCCTTCAAAACTACTATCATGATTGAAAGCTGTATACCACCCTGATGAAGTAATAATACTATTACGTCCATTACCTCCTATCATATCTGTACACCATGTAGAGTTATGCTCACAAAATATTGAGATAGTTACTGGCGTACTATAGACATCCTCTTTTGTTGCAGGATACTCCTCTTCATCTGGAGAGACCTTACTAAAGTAGAATAATTTTGTTCTACTAATATTCTCATCCCCTTTAGGAGTAAAGTTGTCACTCTCTGATGTGATTGATTTTGCTTCAGTAGAGCTCACTTTTGCTATATTTAGATGTAGGCGAACAGGGTTAATTGTCTCACTCATATGCTTCTCTATATTATAAAGGACAGAAAGTTTACTTGAACCTTTTACTGTTGCATTATCTCTAAAATGACTTGCCAAGATAGTAATATTCTTATCTAGTGCATCGTCATCTACTGCACTATAAGCCCCTTCATTATGGCTAATCATTCTCTGTATATCAACGGGTGTACCATCAGTTGTTGAGAGGTTGAAATCTTTTGTAAAGTTCCCCTCACTACTCTCTGCTAAATAGTCCAATCCAAAAGTGACCTTTTTCGCAGCACAAGTTGAAGTAAAGTTATCTGTTGTTTTTCCATCTTTAGATTTAGCAAGAAGAGAACCTTCAAGAACAAGAGCCATCTCATCACTTCTATTTAGATTACTCATATAGAGATACTCTTTATCTCCTCTACTGTTATGTACCGACATATTCATATCAAAACTATAAGGTTCAAAAGCCACTTTTAGCTCTTTATAGTTTTTACTGTTATCATTAATAAATGTTGTACTAATATCACAACCATATTTTCCATTGTTATCAACAATATTGCTACTTGAATTAAGAATACATCCTCTCTTCTCTTCATCAGAAGAGTAATCTACATTTGTCCAGTTGGTATCTAAAACAGCAACCAAATACTTTCCAACATTATCATGTTTAAATACTCTATTTTGATTAACTCCACCTATAAAATCAAAATACTCTAAAGGGGTATCATTTTTATCTATACAAGAGCTACTGTCATTAAATTTCAGAGTAGCGTTCACCTCTTGCTCTTCACTTGGAAGAATTACTCCATTAACATCTGTTTGAACTGTTTCAGTTTTATATGTCGATTCAATCTCATCTGTATAACCTAGAGCTTGAACTTTAAGTTCATACTGAGAACCTGAAGCTAAAGTCACTTCATTTGTAACATTACTACTAACCTCTAACTCATTTTTTGTACCATTTTTATCTACAGAGAGAATCATTTTAAACCCTGATGGTCGAATGGCAAAAGCATCCCGTGCATCCAATGTTTTAATGTAATCTGGATGACTCTCAAATTCGTCTATAGAGAAGTCACCCTTAAGAAGGGTATTATTATTTTCCAAATAGGATATTTTAAATCGTACATTTTTTGAAGCGTGAAGCTTCAATTGGTTTGCATCTTGAGTAGTAATATCAAATCGACTATTTTTACTACCCAAATACGTATAGAAACGATAGAGACGATTATCAGGAGAAACACCATTTTCGTTATCTATAAGGTCTACTCTTACTGTCATATCTTCTACATCAAACTCTTGAAAATTTGAATTATTTTTATCATATGAGACAATGGTGTAGTCAAAATCATGCTCTGCAATCTGTGTATAGAACGACTCTTTAGCATCTTGTTCTGCTTGTGTCTCCACAGTTGTACTACTCAACCCTATTCTCTCAATGTTAAATTGAGGAGCGTCATCATTTAAAATAACTCCCGTCCCTCTTGAGTTGACAACCCCTATAAACTTAGGAGAGTAGATGTCAACAAAGAAAGTTTCATCTTCCTCTATTTTAATATCTCCTTTAACCTTTACCGTAATGGTTATATTCTCAGTTGTTGGTAGAATTTTTATAAAACTACCCATTTGAAAGACACTACCATCAACATTGGCAAGAGCCATATAGTCATTGTCTGAAAGCGTTGCTGTGCCATCGGTTATTTTAAATCTGAATCCCATGGTACTCATCATACCCATCATTCCACCCGAACTTTCACGGTTAATATTAACATTAAAGATAAAATCGGTTGTACCACTATCACCCTCTTTTTTCATCACATTAGAGGTAATAGAGATACCAGGAGGCTCTGATATATTAGCATCTGGACAAGATGTACCATCAGCATAATCGGTTAAAGGTAGAGTTGAAGAAAGTTTTACTAACTCTCCTGTTTCAATATTAACTCTATAAAATCCATTATTTGACTCTTGCATATAGATGTCACCATTCACATCTGAATAAGTTATCTCTATATGGGAACTTAGTTCAGAGTGTACCTTCCCAATAGAAGTTAACTCTCCTGTTGCTATATTTATCTTTGTCACTTTTAGATTATCTTTATAATTTATACTATTGTTATCTAATCTCATCATATAAAAGTAGTCACCACTCTTGTCTATCGCTATATCCCAAAATACAGGATAAGCATCATGCCCATTTTCATTAAGCATAATGATTTTAACAACTTTTCGTTTAGAGACATCAATCTTCAACATCAGTTTATCACCACCACCATCATTAGTAACATAGTAGTACCCATCTCTATCAAACTCACCTGCATAGCGTTGATTAGTATCAGGATAACCCTCTATTTTTCCTAAATTTTCAACGGCTCCCAGACTATCAATGCGTAACAGTTCATTTTTAAACATCGCATAAATAAAGTTATCTTTTACGTTATAACCCATCGCATTATATTTTAATGTGTAGCCTGAACCTATAGGACTATAACTATAAGGATTGGTCTCTCTATCAATATTATGCAACCATGTTTTTCCACTATCTTCTGTTCCTGTTCCTATTTGACTTCGATTAGATAAATAGAGAGTATCATCACTACAAACAAATGGCTTTGATAATGGTTTAAGAATAATATCAGAACACATTGCTCCATCATTTCTCTTTAAATCTATTGATGCTTCAGAGAAAAGTTTTGCTTCAGAAGAGACATCAACATCAATTTGATAAACTTTTCCAGTTTTATTTGCATAAACATAAAGGTTTCCTTTTTTATCAAAAAATGCTGCACCTATGTTTCCTCTCTCATCCATATGTGTGTTCCCTAAAAGAGTAACAGTTCCATCACTTGGGTCAATTTTATAGAGCCTATTGGGCTTACTCATCATAAATAAATTAGCAGATTTTGTAACGGCATATATAAATCCATCTTGAGGGTTAAATGCCCAATCATGAATATCTATCTCTTGAGATAGATTAAGGTCGTTAACCTTTTTAAGATAGCTAGAGGAAGTTGGGTCTAAGTCAATAACAAGTATTGTTTTCTCTGTTTTATTTCCTGTTTTAATATAGAGTTGACCATCATCATTTACATCACCAATATAAGCGTCAAATGTCTCTCCTGCTATCTTAAATTTTTTACCTAGATAGTTACCATTATCATCCAATCCAACTTTAATAAGTGTACCATCTTTACTCTCTTGGTCTACCCCCCAAATATAACCATCTTTTTTGTTATATCCCACAGCATTTAGATGTTCTGTCTTAAAATCTCTACCTTTTGATGAATCCATCTCTCCAGTTACAAGATTTAGAAGACCGATTTCAGTGGGTAAATCACTAAACATAAAGGCTGAAGTTTGACATGGAATTGGATCATATTTAGGAAGCCTAGAGTAAGCACATTTTGCACCATCTCCAGAGTTTGACATATCTATATCGGCTATATAAACAGTAGCTATGGTATCAATATTATCAGGATCAGAAATATCAATTTTATAGATTGCTGTGTTGTTGTTATTTGTAAATAAGAAGTTTCCATCTAAATCAAAAAAGCTAATAACACTATAAGCATTACCAATATTTCCAATATCTCCTAGCAACTCCACTTGACCAGAAATTGGATTAATTCTAACAAGTTGATTTGTATTACTATCTATTGTATAGAGCATCTCATCTTTAGGGTTAAAAGCATAATCAGCAGATTTTATATTTGTCATATTACTTTCGGCAGGAAAAACCAAAGGTGTTTGACGCTCTACCCTTTTTGTGTCTAAATCAATAACAATTAAACTTTTAAGAAAATCATTAGAGGATGAGTTTTCACTTTGCATTGTAGATACATAGAGATGATTGTCAAAATCTACATCTCCTAAAGCATAAAGGGAATTTCCTTGAGGTAATCCTGTTACATTAAGTTTCTCTACATTATAGTTTTTATCAACTTTAACAACATCCATAGTATTATGCGTCTTATTTGTATATCCAATACCATAAATAAAGTTATCTTTTACATTATAACCAATTGAGTTAATATGACGTGTACCAAATTTTTGAATAAAGGTATGAGTCTCTTTTTCTAAATCAATAATAGATACAGATGCATCATCAGAATCAATTCTATTTGAAGTAAAGATAACTCCTTCATTGGTACAACTAAATGGGTCTGTAGCAGGTGGGTATTTTTTAATAGGAATTTCATAATCTTGAATCTCTCCATCAGGAGAGACCATTAACCCACTGTTGTTTCTAGGAACAGGTTCTGATGAGAGACGAACACGAAGAAATGCTTTACCGTCAGTAGCATTTTCAATCGCTCTAATATTTGCATCTGTTATATCCCATTCAATATCTACAAAACCTATCTGAGGAGAAGTTGGTACAGCTAGATTTTCTCTGTTAATGGCTTCACTATATTCAAAAACTCCATTACGGTTAAAATCAATCCAAGCAGTTAAATAAGCAGGTTTTTCGGTTTTATTTGTAACCAATATAGGAACTTTATAGTAGTTTGCCCCTACTTCTAATGTAGGAATTTTCAAGATACTATCATTATCATCAGCCCCATCTCCTGTAGCATGAGGCGAAGATTGTTGGTCATCTTCCACATCAGGAGCACCTTTATATCCTAAAAAGAGGTCATCTGAAACAATATGGCTAACATGAGCATAGCTATCGGGAGCATCACCAAAGTCTCTATCCTCCTTCTCAACCGATGCATTGGCACATCTTGCACCATCCCCATTTTGAAGGTCATTATCTAGTTCAGAAAACCAACTTGCAGTATGTGTAGTGGCTACATTTACCTTATACATATTGGAACTATTTTTATTAAAATAGAAATTTCCATCTTTATCAAAAAAGTTAATAATTGGGTCAACTGTCCCAATACCTAAGTCTCCTAAATCATGAACTGTTCCTGTTGTACCATTATTAGAAAAGGTGATATTATATAAATCACGTGAATTTCTCTGAAGGAAGTAGAGTTTTCCATCTTGAGGATTAAATGCCATATCAGCTGTATTTATACTCTCACTTAAAGTAACATCAGATAGTTTGGTTAAAGTATTTAAATCAACCCTTACCAAAGTTTTTTTCTGTGAATAAGAGCCACGTGAAAAGAGATATAAAATACCATTAGCATCAACATCTGCTGCCACATAAAACCGTTCTACAAGCCCCGAAATATTGTAGAGTTGTGAACTCATGTCTTTACCAATTTTTATCACTTTATCAGCATTTAAATTGTAACCCCATACATAGTTATCTTTAACATTGTATCCAATACTGTTAACTCCATAAACTCCATTTACACTATCTTCTGATTTACGTGTCCCATCAAGAAGAGAGATAGTATTAAATTTACTGGTTCCACTTGTTGCACCATTCCAGCTAGTATTAAAACTTACAAAAGATTCATTGGTACAAGAAAATGGTGTAGATGCAGAGAGGTTCGTCAAAAAAAGTATTATTGACAAAAATAAATATCTAATTAAAAACATATTTAATTCCTATTATTAATATATATTTAATTATATAGATATAATCCTTTTAGAACATTTAATATATAATATGTAGATTAAATTATAAATTAATTTATAAGATTAATGATAATTTAAAAGATTAATAGTATAAAAATAGTTACTAAAAGTTATATTTTATTTAATAGTATTGTTAATTATTCAACTTTTTTTAATACAGCTAAACTAAAATCCTATTTGCTATAATCATATAGAAAAAATAGGAGCCTTAATGCAACACTTAGTAGATACCAATGACTTTACAAAAGAGCAACTTCAGAAGATTATGAATGATGCTAAAGCATTTAAAAATAAGATGCCTTTAAAACTATTAGAAGATAAACTACTCATTACACTCTTTTTTGAGAGCTCAACACGAACACGTAGCTCTTTTGAAGTGGCAGCCAAACGTTTGGGTGCTTCGGTGGTTCACCTTGACCCATCAAAGAGCTCAACCAACAAAGGGGAGAGCCTAGAAGATACTTTTGAAAACCTCGCAGCGATGGAACCTGATGGAGTCATTATTCGTCATGAGTTCAACAACACACCTAAAAAACTTGCCAACAAAAACTTAACACCAATACTCAACGCAGGAGCAGGAAACTACGCCCACCCTACTCAAGCACTACTTGACTACTTTACGATGATGGAACATTTTGAAGTTGAAAATATTGAAGGATTAAAAGGAAAAACCATCGCCATTGTGGGCGACATAGTGAGCTCTCGTGTTGCGAGTTCTGGAATTCGACTCTATGAGAGAATGGGGATGAATGTGGTTCTAGTCGCACCCAAACCTTTTATGCCTGAGAATGAGCTACCCAAGTATGAACATCTTGATGAAGTGATAGATAGTGTCGATATTATCATGAGTCTAAGAGCACAACTAGAGCGTCATAAAGCCCCTATTTTTGAAGATTATGATGAGTATGCCAAAGAGTACTGTATTACTAAAGAGCGTCTAGGTAAACGAAATATTTTAGTACTTCACCCTGGCCCTGTAATGAGAAATATTGACATTAGCGATGAGATGTTAGCTGATAAAAGGTGCAAAGTATTGACCCAAGTAAAAAATGGTGTCTTTGTCCGTATGGCTATCTTAAAAGAGCTTCTCTACAAACAATAGATGGAGAAGATTACCAAACTCGCTCAAGAGAGAGAACCTTTTCTATTTATTCTCTCTTATGATGGGGCAGAGAGATTTGTTCAGCCTCTAAATAAACTTGACAGTGATATTTTTTTCAAGATAGGAGGTCAAAGGAACTACCCCCAGCAACCACGTGAAAAAGCCTATAAAATGAAAAAATTCCCTATTGATTTTGAAGCGTATCAGAGAGCCTTAGAGAGAGTACTCGAAGAGATTCGTTCTGGAAACAGCTATCTACTCAACCTAACCTTTCAGACTCCCATAGAGACCAATCTCTCACTCAAAGAGATATTTACCTATGCCAAAGCGAAATATAAACTCTACTTTAAAGACCAATTTATCTGCTTCTCACCTGAGAAGTTTATAGAGATAGAGGGGGATAGAATCTCTACCTACCCCATGAAAGGAACGATAGAGGCTTCCCTTCCCAATGCAAAAGCTAAAATCTTAGCCGACGAAAAAGAGATGGCTGAACACGTTATGATAGTTGACCTAATGAGAAACGATTTAGGGATGGTAGGCAGAGAGGTTAAGGTAGAGAAGTTTCGCTATGTAGAGAAGATAAAAGCAGGAGAGAAAGAGTTGCTACAGGTGAGCTCTAAAATTACAGCAGAACTTCCAAAAGATTGGCGAGAGAACTTAGGTGAACTCTTAACAAAAATTCTTCCTGCTGGTTCCATTACAGGAACACCCAAACGGAGTACTGTCCATATTATAGATAAGATTGAAAATTATCAGAGAGGCTTCTACACAGGTGTGTTTGGTATTTTTGATGGAGAGAATTTATACTCTGCTGTTATGATTCGATTTATTGAGAAGAGAGATGGAGAGTTGTACTATAAGAGTGGTGGAGGCATCACCATAGATAGTGATGCCCAAAGTGAGTATGAAGAGCTGGTAGACAAAATCTATCTACCTCTCTAAAAAGTTAGACTCCGTGAACTAAGAATCCCTCACCTCTTTTGGCGATAAATCTACGTGCTTCTGCCTCTGATTTAAATCCTGTTAAGATAGATTTGTAAATAGTTTTTCCATTACTTCTACCTGTTTTAACTGTACCACTATATTTACTACTTGCAGAGTTTGCAATATTTCTAGCTTTTGATTTACTTGAGTAGGCTCCAATCTGAACACCTATTCCATTTCCATATGAAGCTGTTGAGTGACTGCTACTGTATGATGATGTTCCATAAGGATTATCTACTGTATAGTCTGTAGTATATGAGTATGATGAGCTAGAACTGCTTGATGCTGTATTAGCATACGATGAAGAAGAACCTCTCTTTACAATAAATGCTCCTGGAAAACGACGCTCTTTTAATCTGTTGGCTTCTGTCACCGACGAGATACCAGAGATAACAACCTTGTTAACTGCACCACGTTTAATATAAGCTTTATATTTAGAGTCTAAACTCAATGAGTTTTTAAACTCTACAGCAGACGAGTAGTTTTTTAACGCTGCAATTTGAAGATGAATACCTCCACCCTGCGATGAAGAAGATGAAGAGTAAGTTGATGAACTGCTACTTGACGATGGATAACTAGATGCCGTTGCATATGGGTCAGGATAAGTTGTACTACTTGACGCTGACGCATATGGGTCAGGGTAAGTTACATCACTACTGTATGTTCCACTATTTTGACCATAAGTAGTACTGTTTTGACTATAGGTACTACTTGAAGTAGCAGGTGTATAGGTTGTTGCTGGTGCACTACTGTAAGTATCTGTTGTAGGTGCAGGTGTATAAGTTGTTGCTGGTGCACTACTGTAAGTATCTGCTGTAGGTGCAGGTGTATAGGTTGTTGACGATGCACTACTGTAAGTATCTGTTGTAGGAGCAGGTGTATAAGTTGTTGATGGTGCACTACTATAAGTATCTGTTGTAGCAGAAGGTATATAAGTTACTGATTGTGTATTATTATAAGTAGTATCTGTTGTAGCAGAAGGTGTATATGTTGTATTATTATAAGTGGTATCTGTATTTACAGAAGTATCATATCCACCTGTTGTAACCGATGTTGCATCTTGAGTAACATCTCCTCCTCCATAAAGCACACCAGAAGTTGATCCTGTACTGTAAACTGCTCCTGTTGATGTCGCATCATAAACTGTTCCAGTTTGTGTATTGTTACCATAAATGGCTGCCTCGTTTGTTGGTTTTTTAACACATCCCGTTGTAAGAAGTGTTAAAACTGTTGCTGAAAGAATTAAACTATTTTTATATTTCATAATTATCCCTTTTATAATTTTTATAAATTATAACAATCTATTTATATTATGAATATTAATCTAACAACTCTTGATTACTTTTTGTTCGTTCTTTTCTACTAGATAGAGAGAATTGTAACAATTCATCGGTACTTTTAACATAAATTGGTAAATTTTCAAAGGTTAATTCTAAAAGTTTAGCTGTCGCTAAGGCATCACTATAGGCTCGATGGTGCATAGTATTTCCTAAATTTAAAGAGTCATTAAGATAAGCCAATCCATACCTCTCACTCTTAATGGTTCGTCGAGCCAAATCGATAGAACAGAGTTTCATATTACCAATTGTACCCAGACCAAAACGGTCAAAAGAGTGGTTTAAAAATCCATAATCAAAATCTGCATTGTGTGCAACAAAAACAGCATCGTCTAAAAAGAGACGAAACTCAGTTAACACTTCTAAAGAGCTAGGAACATCGACCAAATCAGAAGGGACAATTCCTGTAATTTTAGAGATATACTCAGGAAGAAAAGTACAAGCAACAAAACTCTCAAAACGGTCAATAATTTGACCATTTTGAACCATCACAGCCCCTACCTCTATCACCTGTGCAGCTTCTGGTTTACTTCCATTTGTCTCAATATCAACAACACAATACTTCTGTTCACTATAAGGAGTAAAAAAAGTTGTTAATCTATATCTATCTTCATCTTCTACTATGGGATACCCAGATGCTTGAAGTAGGACAAAAAGAGTGTCGGCATCTTCAAAAAGGGTAGTATGCTTCTGCACTATACGTCGATAAGATTGAGTTGATAGATACCCCTCATTACGCCTAAACGCTGATGTTAATTCTTCATAAACTTTTTGCATTCTTTATAAATCTACTTACCTTTTCATAATCTTTTCTACCTCTGATTTTTTCGACACCCGAACTAACATCGACACCATAAAAACCGTAACCTTTAATCTCATCTAAATTTTCAGGATTTAACCCCCCTGCTAAGATGATTTTAGAGCAATCAACACCCTTAAACCAATCTAAATTTAGACGTTTTCCTGCACCACCATAACTCTCAACATAAGCATCAACGAGACGATAACGATTTGAATATTGTAAAACATCTTTCGCCTCTTTGGCACGAACCACAGGCATCGCTTTAGAACCTATCATGTCCAACGCCTCCTCATCCACCTCAAAGTGTATCTGACAGAGTGTTAAGTCACAATATTTTGAGATGGTATCGATGGTATCAATTCCCTCATTGACAAAGAGCCCCACTCTTCCTATAAAAGGAGGTAATTTATCAATAATCTTTTTTGCATCAGCAGGAGTAATATAACGAGGTGACTCTCGATAGAAGACAAACCCTAACGCATCTGCTCCTGCCTCTACTGCCTGTAGTGCATCTTGTAAATTGGTAATACCACAAATTTTAACTCTCATCTCTATCCTCCTCACTTCCCTCAAACTATTTTGTTAAAAAAAATTATACCTTCAATGAATCAATACCATGCTTATAACCCTCTGCATTTCCAAAAACATATGACCCTGCGACTACAATATCTACACCTGCCTCTTTTAACGCATTAATATTTTCATCATTAACACCACCATCGACCTCAATCAGACAGTTGGGATTCTGCTTCTCTATTAAACTTTTAAGACGCTTTGCACGTTCTAGTACAGAGGAGATAAACTTTTGACCTCCAAAACCTGGGTTAACCGACATCAAGAGAACCATATCAACATCAGCAAGTAGAAACTCTATCGCTTCTGGTGGCGTATGAGGGTTGAGAGTGATTGCTGGTTTAATCCCCAACGAACGAATATGTTGTACCAATCGATGAGGATGTTTCTCCTCCTCTATATGGAAAGAGATATACTCTGGTTTCAAAGGAGCAAAGAGATTAACAAAGAAGGTGTTGTTCTCAACCATAAGATGCACATCAAGTGGCTTGGTTGCCACTCTTGCAACTGCCTCTACAACAACGGGTCCAATGGTTAAGTTTGGGACAAAGTGCCCATCCATAACATCCACATGAACCAAGTCACACCCTGCCTCACAAATCGCCTCTACCTCTTCAGCCAACTTCCCAAAATCAGCCGAGAGTATACTTGGAGCTACCAACATTTTACATCCTCATTATTAGACTTCTT
>Ga0256828_1002220_pt1 | contig 11689 bp, 10 predicted proteins | sample CV88metaG_FD_185993 | JGI IMG/M metagenome (GOLD analysis project Ga0256828, IMG submission 185993) | Hydrothermal vent microbial communities from East Pacific Rise, Pacific Ocean - CV88 | ecosystem: Environmental > Aquatic > Marine > Hydrothermal vents | place: Pacific Ocean: East Pacific Rise... | reverse complement strand
AAAAGCATGGTCTCAAGCAGTGTTTCTATCTCTTTTGCAAATTTCTTGTCCTCTTTGTCCGGCACAAGACCATGTGTATAAACAATAGGTTTCCCGACGATCTTTTGGTTGCTCTGTGCGATCTGTGCCACGATAGTGACTATCCCGTCCTCTGCCAGTTTCTGTCTGTCAAGTACCACATCATTCTCAATGGTCATATTGTTTTGGTTATCAATATAGGTTTTACCTGTTTTGACGGTTTTGACCTTTTTAAGGTATTTAGGTGTGATCTCAACCTGGTCTCCGTCACTCATAAGGAGGATGTTCCTCTCATCCACACCACAACTTGCAGCTGTTTTTGCATGTTGGGCAATATGATTGTACTCTCCGTGTACTGGCAGGAAGAATTTAGGCTGAACCAGTCTTAAGATGAGTTTTTGCTCTTCTTGAGCGGCATGTCCTGAAACATGAATATCACTAAATTCTTTATATCTTACTGTGACACCGGCTTTAATAAGCAGGTTCATTAGTTTTGAAACCGAAGCTTCATTCCCAGGGATAGCAGAAGCAGAGATGATTACTGTATCTGAAGGTTTGAGTTTAATGTGTCTATGTTCATCGGTTGCCATACGGTTGAGTGCAGCCATAGTTTCACCCTGTGAACCTGTAGTTACGACAAGGATCTCATGATCTGCATATTTTGGTACTTCATGTACTTCAATAAAGTGTTTATCATCAATGTCCACAAATCCCAATGCTCTGTTGGTTTCCACGTTTCTTTCCATGGAACGGCCGATCACGCAGATTTTTCTGCCATGTTTTACCGCTCTTTGCATTGCTTGGAAGATACGGTGGACATTGGAAGAGAAGGTTGACATGATCACTCTTCCTTTAGCAAGCTCAAAGAGCGTATCAAAAGTTCTTCCCACAACAGTCTCACTCTTTGTAAAGCCCGGATTATGTGAATTGGTAGAGTCGGAGAAGAGGCAAAGTACACCTTTTGCTCCATAATACGCATAACGTTGCAGATCCATCGTATATCCGTCAACAGGTGTATGGTCTATCTTGAAGTCAGCGGTATGTACAAGTGTCCCTGCCGGTGTCTCTATGGCAAGAGAACAGGCATCAATAATAGAGTGGGTATTGTGTATCCATTCTATTTGCATATCACCGATCTTGTACTGTTTTCTTTTTGTAATGAAGTTAAAATATTTTGCATCTGCTTTAAGTCCATGTTCATTGAACTTGTTCTCTATCATTGCAAGTGCAAGAGGTGTTCCGTATACAGGGAATTTCAACTCTTTGAAAAGGTACGGCATTGCACCGATATGGTCTTCGTGACCATGAGTGATCACGATACCCTTGATCTTGTCTTTTATGGCATGGAGGTAAGAGAAATCAGGTACCAGAATGTCAACACCATGCATGGTCTCATCCGGGAAGCTCATCCCCACATCGATGATAATAGCACTGTTCTCTGTTTCAAGGACTGCCATGTTCCCACCGATCTCACCGAGACCGCCAAGCGGTGTGAATCTTACTTTACCTTTAGTTGCCATATCGATCTGCTTCCAAGGAGCCATTCTTGCCTCTTGTACTCGTCTGTTCTCTTCTATAGAAGCTCTCATTGCTTCATTGACAGTAGTTACATTTTTTCTTTTGTTTCGGTTCTTGTTCTTATTTGGGTTGTTCCCAGGTTTGTTACCAGGCTTATTGTTTTGGTTCGCTCTTTTGTTTTGATTGTTATTGTTTCTATTTTGATTCGGATTGGGTTTTCTGTTTCCGTTTGGTGCTTCTCTGTCGGGAACATTACCGTTTACTTCTCTATTTGGGTTGGGTTTCCTGTTTGGATTGGGTTTTCTATTGGGATTATGACGCTTAGCATTCTGACCCTGCTCTCCAGACTTGTTCTGTCCTTGGGCATTTTGTCTATGCGGATTTGGTCTTCTTTCTCTCTGTGTATTATTGTTTGGCGTTTTTTGCCCTTGATTTTGAGAGTTTTCGTTGTTTTGTTTGTTGTTTTCCATCTAAATTATCCTTTAATTCATTATATAAGTGATGATAAATAGATGTCTCAGCTTCATGAGGTCGCAAATTAGGATTGAGATCCAGTTTTGCAAATATTTGATTTACAATATCTTTTGAAAAAGCAGACATAAGGTTTTTAGAGAGTTTCTTGCGCGGTTGCGAAAAAGCAACCTTTAAAAATGTTTCAAACTTCTCATCGTCCCGTGACTGGTCTTTTTCTATTAAAAGCACGGCGGAAGTAACGTTTGGAGGCGGCACGAATGCTTCACGCTCGACTTCAAAGCAGAGTGTAGCTTTTCCAACGCTTGTTGCCAGTACAGAAAGAGCAGAAAACTCTTTCTGAGAAGCAACTGCCGAGAATTTCACGGCAACTTCTTTTTGAACCATTACCAGTACAGACCGGCAGAGTTCATCCCTAAATGCTTTTAAGATGATATTGGTCGCGATATAATAGGGCAGGTTGGCAACCAGATGATAAGGCTCATCCAGTAGACTTCCCGACTCCCAACGCTCAAGCACATCTCCGCAACGTAATTCAAAACGACCCTCGTGGATGGGTGTTTCAAATTCTGTTGTAAGATGCTCGCATAATCTTTTATCAACCTCAAATGCTGTGACATTTCTTGTTTTCACAAGTTCTTTGGTTAAATCACCTAAGCCAGGCCCAATTTCTGCAACTTTTAAGTTGTCATTGGGCATCGCTTGGACGATTTTTTGAAGATAATAATCATTTTTTAAAAAGTTTTGACCAAATTTTTTCGATGCAAATTCGGCTAAATTCTCAATAATCATACTATAATATTCCTTTATAACATATATTAATCACTTGCAGTAGATTATTTTTGTATAATTCTACCATAATATATCCCGATTATAATGATAGTTAGAATTTAAAATGAAAAGAGATACTTAAATGGATTATTTTGCAAAACGCATTATCCCTTGTTTAGATGTAAATGACGGACGTGTTGTAAAAGGTGTGAATTTTGTCGGTCTTCGTGATGCAGGTGACCCGGTAGAGGTGGCAAGGCGCTACAATGAAGAGGGAGCAGATGAGATTACTTTTTTGGATATCGGTGCAAGTCATGAAGGACGTGACACGATTGTAGATGTGGTTAAAAAAGTAGCACAGGAAGTGTTTATCCCTTTGACGGTAGGAGGAGGGATACGTGAGCTTCAAGATATTTATAATCTTCTCAATGTCGGGTGCGACAAAGTCAGTATTAACTCGGCTGCTATTAAAAGACCTGCATTTATTGAAGAGGGAGCCAAGCGTTTTGGTTCCCAGTGTATTGTTGTAGCGATCGATGCGAAAAGAGTGGATGACGGTAAATGGCATATCTTTACACACGGTGGACGTAATGATACCGGTATGGATGCGTTAGAGTGGGCAAAAGAGGCATATGAGAGAGGAGCAGGGGAACTGCTTGTCACTTCTATGGATGCAGACGGGACCAAAGCAGGGTTTGATAATGAGCTTAACAGAAAAATTGGTGAACTTGTGAATATCCCGGTGATCGCTTCAGGGGGTGCAGGAACAATGAAGCATATGGAAGAGGCATTTACTTTAGGGTATGCAGATGCAGCACTGGCAGCTTCTATTTTTCACTTTAGAGAGATAGATATCATGGAGCTTAAAGCTTACCTCCGTGAAAAAAATATCCCTGTGAGAATGTAATGCAGGAAAATTTATCATATATTGTATGTGCAGGAAAAAGTGAGCAGTTTGATTTTGCACAGCCTGTAGGCATTGGTATGACAGAAGTAGCGATCAATTTAACAAAACTTTGCTTGTCCAAAAAACCAAAATATATTCTTTTTATTGGTACAGCAGGTTCTTACGGGGAAAAGAAAATATTTGATATCGTAGAGTCAAAAACAGCAAGCAATATAGAGAACAGTTTTTTTACAGGAGGATCATACACTCCTATAGACAATGTGGTCTCTACTGCGGAATATGTTTCACGTGAAACCCGTGAAGCTGAGTCCAATAGTTTGGACTCAGTAGGGTTGAAACCGGAGCGGTGGAGTGAAGCGACCCGTGTAGGCAGGGAAATCATTGTGAACTCTTCGAACTATATCACCACAGATAAAAGTCTGGGTAAATATTATCTGGCACAGAATATACATTTGGAAAATATGGAGTATTATGCTGTACTGAAAGTAGCTCAAACATTTGGTGTTTCAGCAGGAGGTATTTTTATTGTCACAAATTATTGCGATGAAAATGCACATGAGGATTTTTTAAAAAATCAAAAAGAGGCAATGGCTAAATTGACAGATTATGTAAAGAAAAGAGTAAAAATATGAGCAAAAAAATCATTCAGGATCTAACCAAAGAAGAGTTAGAGGGGAAAATAAAACCCTCATTCCGAGCAAAGCAGATATATCAGTGGATCTACCATAAGTATGCCATATCGTTTGAGGAAATGAAAAATCTTCCCAAACAGATGAGAGAAGAACTTGACACTGCTTATACACTTACACCGCTCAAGACTTTAACAGTACAAGATAGTATAGACGGAAGCCGTAAATATCTCTTTGAATTGCATGATGGGCATACTGTAGAAGCAGTACTTCTTTTGATGAGGGAGAAAGAGTATCATGAAGATGGCTCTGTAAAGCATCAGGAACGCTATACAGTCTGTATCTCCTCTCAGGTAGGGTGTAAGGTAGGATGTGCCTTTTGTTTGACTGCAAAGGGCGGTTTTATGCGTAATTTGACTGCCGGAGAGATTGTTGAGCAACTGCGTATGATCAAGAAAGATAATGAGATAGATGCAAACCGTCGTGTCAATATCGTGTATATGGGAATGGGAGAACCGCTTGACAACCTTGAAGAGGTAGTAAAGTCTGTAAAAATATTTGCAGATCCGGAGGGAATGGCTATCGCCACACACCGTCAGACCATCTCCACTTCAGGACTCAGTTCCAAGATAGAGAAACTGGGGAAGATGGAGCTGGGGATTAACCTTGCCATTTCACTTCATGCGGTAGATGATGAACTCAGACAGCAGTTGATGCCTATTAACAAAGCCTATAATATCGAATCTATTATCACTGCGGTAAAGAACTTTCCTGTCAATGACAGAAAGAGGGTCATGTTTGAGTATCTTGTCATCAAGGATGTCAATGATGATATCTCGGCAGCAAAGAAACTTTTGAGTCTGCTTGACGGGATCAAAGCAAAAGTGAATTTGATCTATTTCAACCCTTACGGAGGGACCGAATTTAAACGTCCGAGTGAAAAAGATATGAAAGCATTTCAGGAGTATCTTACAAAAAGAGGACTACACTGCACGATCCGTGAGTCTAAGGGGTTGGATATTTCTGCAGCCTGCGGACAGTTGCGGGAACAAGAAGCTGAAAGTTCTGAGTCGTAGACAAAGCTTTTCCAAGAAACCATTTAATGCTTTTCTGCATAAGGTTTTAATCAAAAGTGAAATGAATTAAAGGTGAGATTTGCTTGTCTTTAAGAAGAAAATTAAGGAAGGAGAAGATTAATGCCTGATGTTCAAATTGCATTATTGATCTTTATTGTATTGGTTGTCGGTGTTGGTGGGGGATGGTTTATCTATGAAGCGAACAGGGATGATGAATAACAGGGTGATTTGTTCGTAGGGGTCGATCTCTGTGTCGACCTGATTACCGAGCAGTATTCAAATATCTATATACCTATTGCGGGCGGGCACGGAGACCTGCCCCTACAAATTTTTGTTAAATATGCGTCTCTCCTTATTGCAGATCAACGTTTTCATCTCTCTAAAATCCTCTTTACTTTCTATATGATAATTGGCACCATAAGGGAAAGTGAGTGTTTGTGCATGGAGCATGAGTCTGCTGGATCCTGTTGCAACAAGACGTTGTTCCGGGGTTAAAATATCTTCAAGATAATCATTTGCATTTTGGAATGTTGTACCGTAAAGCGGGTCTCCCAAGATGGGATGTTTCACGTGAAACAAATGGACCCTTATCTGGTGGGTACGTCCTGTTAAAGGGTAGCAGGCAACGAGGGTGGCATCAAGAGTTTCATCATAATAAAGTGGAGTGAAGTCAGTGTGTGCATACTTCCCCTCGCTGTCTATAAAGACTTTATGTTTACACTCTGAATAATCACTGTTTACCTTGATAGGTTCTTCTACAAAAAAGGCTTCAGCAAGTTTTCCGTCAACCCATGCAAGGTAACTTTTTTTAATCTTCTTTACCTCAAAAGCATTCTTCAAATAGTGTTCAGACCTTTTATGTCTGCTTGCAAGCAACAGCCCTGAAGTTTCCATATCTATACGGTGTGTGGCGTTGGCTTTCTCTCCAGAATGAGCACGGATCTCATCGAGCATTGAGTAGGGAGTTGCCATGGTATTGGGATGCACCAGAACACCGGAAGGTTTTTCATATACCAGAAAATCTTTGTTACAAAAAAGAGGGTCTCCCCCTTTGGCAGAAGGCTTAAAGTAGACGATCTCCACATCTCCCTCTATCTTCTCCCCTGTCTTGTACATAGACTCATTATTGATGAGCAGACGACCTTTGGCAATGAGACGTTGAGCTTCTCCCTGGGTAAAGTTGAACAGATGCATAATATATAAAAATGCCGGCATACGCTGGGGCACTCTGAATTTTTCTTTGACAAACGGCATACTCTATTCACCTCTATATAACTGCTATTTTGGTAGAATAATATCAAAATTTTATACATAGAAGGGTTAGGTATGGTAGAACGTTATGCACGTGAAGAGATGGCAAAACATTGGACACAACAGGCAAGATATGCGGCATGGCTTGAGGTAGAGAAAGCTGCTGTAAAAGCATGGAATAAATTAGGGCTTATTCCTGATGAAGATTGTGAGAAGATCGTTAAAAATGCTACTTTTTCCGTAGAGAGAATTGAAGAGATTGAAGCAATCACAAAACATGATCTTATCGCATTTAACACAAGCGTAAGTGAGAGCCTCGGTGAAGAATCAAGATGGTTTCACTACGGTATGACCTCTTCTGATGCAGTAGACACAGGTGTGGCACTTCAGATGAAAGCTTCATTGGAGATCATCATTGCAGATGTAAAGATGCTTATGGAGTCTATTGAAAAAAGAGCCCAAGAGCATAAAATGACTTTAATGGTCGGACGTTCGCATGGTATTCATGGAGAGCCTATCACTTTTGGTCTGACTTTGGCAGTTTGGTACGATGAGATGGCTAGACATCTTAAGAACCTTGAAGAGACTATGGAAGTGATCGCTGTGGGTCAGATCTCAGGTGCGATGGGTAATTTTGCACATGCACCACTGGAGCTTGAAGAGTATGCGATGGCAGAGTTGGGACTCAAACCGGAGCCTTGTTCAAACCAGGTAGTACAGAGAGACAGATATGCAAGATTGGCAACGGCATTAGCGCTTATGGCATCTTCGGTTGAAAAGTTTGCTGTACAGGTTAGACACCTGCAAAGAACAGAAGTATATGAAGCCGAAGAGTATTTTGCCAAAGGGCAAAAAGGAAGCTCGGCAATGCCTCATAAAAGAAACCCGATTCTTACAGAGAATATTACAGGGCTTGCAAGAATGATCAGAGCCTATGCGGCACCTGCCATGGAAAATGTAGCATTGTGGCACGAGAGAGATATTTCTCACTCTTCAACAGAAAGATTCTGGTTACCGGATGCATTTATCACCAGTGACTTTATGCTGCACAGAATGAACAGTGTTATTGCCAATTTGACAGTGATGCCTGAGAACATGATGAAGAACCTGAACCTTACGGGTGGACTGGTATTCTCCCAGCGTGTACTTCTTGAGCTGCCAAAAGCAGGGGTAAGCCGTGAAGATGCGTACAGGATAGTTCAGAGAAATGCGATGAAAGTATGGGAAGAGATACAGCAGGGAAAACCTACTACCAATGAAAAGGGTGAGTCTCTTTACCTTCAGTATCTTTTAGAAGATGATGAACTTAGAGAATCTCTTAGTGAAGAGCAGATCAGAGAGTGTTTCAACTTTGATTATTATACAAAAAATGTAGATGCTATTTTCGCAAGAGTATTCAAATAAACAGTCATAAATTCAGAGTGTCGGGGAGAGAAGATCCCCGACATGGAAAATATTAATTTCTTCATCAAAAATTCACTACTTCCCGCTCTGTCGGTACTTCCTTAATTATTATCTTTTCTTATAAAATGATTGCCTAAAAATGATACAGAAATTCAAAAATATCCAAGCATAATTTGAGTAGAATCATTTAATATTTTCACCTCTAAAAGAGAGGTTTTTTAATAATGATAATTAGAACTAGGGAGAAAGAATGGTCAGAGTAGTAAAACGAAACGGAAGAGTGGAAACGCTGGATGTATCTAAGATCCAGAAGTACACGTCAGCTTCGGTAGAAGGACTGGAAGGTGTAAGTCAGAGTGAATTGGAAGTTGATGCCAAACTCCAGTTTCGTGACATGATCACTTCTGAAGAGATCCAAACCACACTCATCAAGACAGCTGTTGACAAAATAGATATTGATAGACCTAACTGGACTTTTGTTGCGGCAAGACTCTTCCTCTATGACATCTATCACAAGGCTACAGGCTTTACAGGCTACAACCACCTCCGTGACCATTTTGAAAGAGGAGAGAAAGAGGGGCGCATTGTGCTTGGGCTCAAAGAGAAGTATGACCTTGATGATCTCAATGACTACATCAAGCCTGAACGTGACCTTCAGTTCACTTATCTTGGATTGCGAACACTTTATGACAGATACCTGCTAAAAGACAAGAACGGTACACCTATAGAGCTTCCCCAACAGCTCTTTATGGGTGTAGCAATGTTTCTGGCACAGAATGAATTTGACTGTCAGACATGGGCAAAGAAATTCTATGATATTCTGAGTAAATTCGAAGTGATGGCAGCTACACCGACACTCTCCAATGCAAGAACTCCTAGACACCAGCTCAGCTCTTGTTACATCGGTTCAACACCAGACAACATTGAAGGTATCTTTGACGGATACAAAGAGATGGCACTGTTAAGTAAATTTGGCGGCGGTATCGGTTGGGACTGGTCACTGGTTCGCGGTATGGGTTCATACATAGACGGACATAAACATGCTGCAGGCGGGATCGTACCTTTCCTTAAGATCGCCAATGATGTTGCCATTGCCGTGGATCAGCTTGGAACACGTAAGGGGGCCATAGCCGTTTATATTGAGCCTTGGCATGTGGATGTGCGTGACTTTCTTGATCTTAAGAAAAACTCAGGAGAAGAGCGTCGTAGAGCACATGACCTCTTCCCTGCACTCTGGCTCAATGACCTCTTCATGCAAAGAGTGGAAGAAGATGCAACCTGGACACTTTTTGACCCGTTTGAAGTAACTGAGTTGACAACCCTTTACGGTGAGGATTTTGAGAAGCGTTACATTGAACTTGAAAACTCAGATGACAACATTACCAGAGAGGTGATCTCGGCGAAAGGGCTTTGGAAAGAGATCTTAAGATCTTACTTTGAGACAGGTAACCCGTTCCTTACGTTCAAAGATGCAGCCAACAAAGCAAACCCTAACAAGCATGTAGGGGTTATCAGGTCTTCAAACCTTTGTACGGAGATCTTCCAGAACACTGCGCCTAACACTTACAGAACAAGATTCACCTTTACTGACGGTACAGTAGAATCTTATGATGAACATGAGATGTTGACAGTTGACAACGGTACGACCAAGCCGGCGAAAAAAGTGACAGCACTGGATTCTTTGAACGGTAAACAGATCTGGATCGTAGACAAAGAGAAACAAGACGGTGACACAGCAGTCTGTAACCTGGCTTCTGTCAACCTCTCTAAAGTTCATACACAAGAGGACTTGGCACGTGTCGTACCAACGGCAGTACGTATGCTTGACAATGTCATAGACCTGAACTTCTATCCGCTTGCAAAAGTGAAAAAGACCAATGAGAAGTCAAGAGCCATCGGTCTTGGTGTCATGGGTGAAGCACAGATGCTTGCAGAGAACAAGATAGCGTGGGGAAGCCATGAACACTTTACTAAAGTAGATGAGGTGATGGAGTCACTCTCTTACTACGCGATCCGTTCTTCAAGTGACCTTGCGTTGGAGAAAGGAAAATACCCTACTTATGAAGGTTCAGACTGGGATAAAGGTATCTTCCCTATAGACAAGGCTAATGAGAATGCCTGTAAACTGGTTGACAGAGGAGGGCTTTTCGGTTATGCCCATGACTGGGCAGGACTCAAAGAGAAAGTAAAAGAAGACGGTATGAGAAACGGATACCTTATGGCCATTGCTCCTACGAGTTCCATCTCCATCTTGACAGGAACCACACAAGCCATAGAGCCTGTCTACAAAAGAAAGTGGTTCGAAGAGAACCTCTCAGGACTCATCCCGGTAGTCGCACCGAAACTCTCTCCGGATACCTGGGAGTACTACACCCCGGCATACGACCTTGACCAGAACGTCCTCATCAAAGCCGGAGCGATCCGCCAGAAGTGGATAGATCAGGGACAGTCACTGAACATCTTCATCACGCTTGACAAAGCGAGTGGGAAGTACTTGAATGAGATCTATATGAATGCTTGGAAGTTTGGACTTAAATCTACTTATTACTTGAGAAGTCAGTCGCCTGAGAGTTCAAATGATGTTGAGGATCGTTCACAAGAATGTGTAGGGTGTCAGTAGTATGGCAAAAATTATATTTACAGGTTTAGTTCAGGGAGAACATAACTATCATTTTAGTAATCAAGATGAAGATATGATGGTTGCAACAATAGATTTAGTATACAAAGAGCAAGATTTTCGTATTGAGGTTAAACAACCCTATGGTACGAATTTTGAAGAAGAGGAAGGTCTAGAGCTCTATATACCTTTTGATAGTATGTTAAGAGAATTAAAATATAGTGACCTTTCAGATAAATGTGAAGAGTACTATAGAAGTCTTATAGGTAGTAGTGGAAATGGCATTAGAATTGAGGGGTGTGCAAATGTTCAAATGAGTAATAATTCATTTGGGAAACAATGGGAAGTTGATATTCCTCTAGTGAATGATAATGGAACCACATGGTAGTATAATTAATCTCGTTCCCATCATCTTGATGGGAATGCATACTTCACTACAAAATTCAAAAACAGATCCAATCCACCGTTAGGTGAAAAACCAAATTTCCATTTTTAACACTTTATATGTTAGGATTATTTATATAGAAACTATAAATCAGGAGTATGTTGAATGTTCGTAGAACAAATGAGTATTTTAGATGCATCTACATTATTTAAACATGCAGACAATGTAAGAATGCAACTAGATTTTATTTCGGCTTCTCCCCACATATCAAAAGAAGAGTTACGTCAGTTCAATAATTTGCTTAGAGTGATAGATAAAATATATATGTCTCCAAATACCAGAGAGCACAGAGTGGATTTGAAAAACTTCATTTTATTCAATAGTGATGCCATTTATAAAAAATATGCCGAACTCTCTCAAAATACCCTAATGGATGATTGTTATAAGATTGATATATAGTGAAATCCCCTCAGTAAGCATTAAAAACCTATTTAGAGTACCTAACAGCAAAAATAACCCAGTTTAAACCCTTTTTCAACCTCTGATATGGAAAAAATAAAAAAAACGCTTATTTTAGCCTCTAAAAAGAGGCTGTTTTGACGAAGAAAATAATACTTTTATCAATCACCGGTATAGAGTTGT